>Ga0209302_10000204_pt1 | contig 36745 bp, 37 predicted proteins | sample ArcOceMetagenome_2_FD_187445 | JGI IMG/M metagenome (GOLD analysis project Ga0209302, IMG submission 187445) | Marine eukaryotic phytoplankton communities from Arctic Ocean - Arctic Ocean ARC135M Metagenome (SPAdes) (version 2) | ecosystem: Environmental > Aquatic > Marine > Oceanic | place...
AATAAAAATATCATTAGTTATATTTATAATATTTGTATCTTATAGTAATTTTAAAAAAAATAAATTAGCAGATAATAGTAAATATTATAATTATAGTATATTATTAAAATACTATAAGAACAAAAAATATAAAAAAACACTAAAAATATTAAAATTATTAATTTTTAATATAAAATTTAAAAAAAAAAAATCATTGATAACTTTTTATAAAGGATATTGTAGTTTTTATAAAAAAAAGTATGTAAAAAGTTCATTTTTTTTTCAAAAATTTTGCAAGTATCATTGTAATTTTATTTGTTTTGAGGATGCTTTATATATGCGAGCGTATTCTTTATATTTAGAATCTTTAAAAATAGATTTTAGTAAAAAAAATAATGTTATTAATTTTTTTAAATTATACTTAAAAATATATCCAAATTCAATATATAGTAAAAAATGCAAAAAATATTTAAATTATTTAAAAAAAAAAAAAATTCAAAATATTTTCAATAATATTAAATTGTATTATGAATTAGGATATTATAAATCAACTATGATCAATTTAATAAACTTTCAAAAAATATCTAAATATAATGATTTAAATGAAAAAGCATTATATCTTCAAATTAATTCTCAATATAATTATATTTTTTTTAATAAAAATATTAAAAAAAATAAAAACTTTTTTTTTATTAATATGATAAATTATTGTAATATTTTTTTTAAAAAGTATCACAATAGTTTATATATAAAAAATATTACATATATATATATAAATATATTTACAAAAAAATATTTAAAAATTTAAAAATACTATGAAAAAAATAAAAAATGTAATTACTAGGGATTTTAAAAAAAATTTAAGCTCTATGAATAATATGTATGAAATAACAATGATAATAGCAATTAGATCTAAACAGTTTTTAATAAAGATAAAAAAAGAAATATCAAGTAAAATTAATGAATTTATTAATAATGATAATAATGAAGAAATATATGAAAATAAAGAACAGATAGAAATTTCTAAATGTTATGAAAAAATGCAAAAGCCGACAATTAAAGCTATAGAGGAATTTTTAAATAATAATATTATATATAAATATTCTTCTTTAAAAGAAAATAATAAATAATAATATAACTATTTATTATTTTTTTTTATTTTTTATTTTTCTTTTTTTGGATCTTCTTCATCACTGTCTTTGGCAATTTTTAATACTCTTGGCATTATTATTGACAAAATAGGCAAAGAATGAAAATTTAAAATTTTATAATTATCTGTTTTAACATCTTTTACTTTAAAAGAATTTCCAACATCAAGATTACTAATATCTAAATCTATATTCAAGGGCATATCTTTTGGATAGGCAATAATTTGTAAACTTCTTATTTTTTTTGCCAATACACCACCTTTAGCTATGCCTTTGGATTTTCCAATAACATTAACAGGTATATTCATTTTAATTTTTTTATTATCAAAAATTTTTAAAAAATCAATATGCAATATAGTTTCGCTAACTGGATGAAATTGAATATCCTGTAATATACACTTATATTCACAACCTTCAATATTAACGTTAATAAATTTTGTCTCCGAACTATATACTATATTTTTAAATAGTCCAATAGGAGAATAAAAGTGAACTTGATTGATTCCCCCATACAATACGCAAGGAACATTTCCATTAGATCTTAATCTTTTAGAATAAGATGTTCCAAGATTTTTTCTTTGATATCCTATAATTTCTACTATATTCATTATTGTATAATTTTTCTTTTAATAAATATTAAATATAATAAATATTTAAAAATTATTAAATATAATTTATGTTATTATTAAAAAGAAAAACTATCTCCACATCCACATGTTTTTGACGCATTTGGATTATTAAAAAAAAATCCCTTTCCATTTAATCCATCAGAAAAATCAAGGGTTGTTCCTATTAAATAAAGTAGACTTTTTTTATCAATTATAATTTTTATACCTTTATCTTCGAATATTTCATCTTCTTCATTTTTTAATAAATCAAATTTAATTTCATATTTCAAGCCAGAGCAACCTCCTCCTTGTACAGATATTCTTAAATTATAATCTTCATATAATTTATTTTTTTTTTTTTCCAATATCAATTTTTGACTTGCTAGTTTTGTAATATTAATCATTTTAAAAAAAACTAAGTATAGAGTATAAAATTTAATTTTTTAAAAAAAAGAATCTATAAATAAATTTACATTAAAATAATTTAAATCGTTTATATTTTCGCCCATTCCTATATATTTTATGGGAATTTTAAATTTTTCAATGATACTTATTACCATTCCACCCTTTGCTGTTCCATCTAATTTGGTAATGGCAATTGAATCAATATTGATAATTTCTGTAAATTTACTTGCTTGCGCAAAAGCATTTTGACCTGTAGTTGCATCCAATACTAATAAAATTTCATGAGGAGCTTTGTTTATATTTTTTTGAATTACCTTTTTGATTTTTAGTAATTCATTCATTAAATTTAATTTATTATGCAATCTACCTGCAGTGTCAATTATAATTATGTCTGACTTGTTTTTTATACCCTGTTTTATTGAATCATAAACTATTGACGATGGATCTTTATTGAAATTTGACACAACTTCAATATCAATTTTTTCCCCCCACTTTAAAATTTGATCTATTGCTCCGGCCCTAAAAGTATCAGCTGCCCCTATAATAACTTTTTTATTATGTTTTTTAAATTGATACCCTAGCTTTGCTACTGTAGTGGTTTTTCCAACTCCATTCACTCCAACAACCAATATAACGTAAGGCTTAATATTAATTGAATTAATAAAATCTGAAAAGTTTAAAAAAGAATTGTTAATATTTTTTTTAATTAAAATCAACATTTCTTCTTTAAGGAGGAGGTTTAAGTCTTTAATATTTATATACTTTTCTCTAGATACACGATTTTTAACAATATTAATTAATTTAATTGTTATATCAACTCCTATATCAGCTTTTATTAAAACTTCTTCTAAAAAGTCGAGATCATCAAAGCTGATTTTAGACCTTCCTACTAATGATTTTTTGACTTTTTCAAAAAAAGATAATTTTTTATTTAAAGAATTTTTTTTAGAAAAAAAATTAAAAATATTCATAATTTTTACAAATTATCTATTGAGTCTAAAGGAATTATTTGTTCTTTAAATTTATATGCACCTGTTTTTTCAGATTTAAGAGATTTGATAACTTTTACAAATTTTTTATTTTCTATTTTTTTTTTATTGTTATTTTTTTTGCTCATTATTTAATTTCTTTATGAATAGTGTATCTTTTAAGTATTTTATTATATTTTTTTAACTCCATTCTTCCCGTAGTGTTCTTTTTGTTTTTGGATGTTGTATATCTAGAAGTTCCGTATATTTTGCTATTTTTGTGTTCTGTGCATTCTAATATGACTTGTATTCTATTTCCTTTTTTTGCCATTATTTAATTTTTATTATTTTTATTAAATTTTTTTAAAACATTATTGATTCCGTTTTTATTAATAGTTCTTATAATAGAAGTAGAAACTCTTAATTTTATCCATGTATTTAATTCTAAAATATAAAATTTTTTTTTTTGAATATTAGGATAGAATTTTCTTTTTGTTTTATTTTTTGATCTAGAGACATTATTACCCGACAATGTTTTTTTACCAGTAATATCACAAATTTTAGACATTTTATTAATAATTTAATATATTTTTAAATATAATTATTTTTTTTTTATTCCAAAATTATAATTTCATAATTTATTACTAAAAAATAGTAAATATAATTAATTATAAAAAACTTAATAAAGTTAAGGCTTTTTTTTTATCTTTTTTTATTTGATTTTTTAAACTTTTTAATGAATTAAATCTTATCTCATTTCTTATTTTATTCAAAAAAAAAATAATAACATTATTTTGATAAATATTTTTTTTAAAATTTATTACATAAGATTCTATAGTTTTTAATAAAGAATTAAAAGTTGGCTTAAATCCTATATTCATAATTCCCTTATAGTAAATATTATTATAAATTATAATAACTGCATAAACACCATTACACGGAATAAGTTTATTAATAAAATTAGTTTTTAAATTAATGGTGGGGAAATTTATCTTTCTTCCTAATTTCATGCCATTAATTATATTTCCTGTTATTAAGTACGGCCTTCCAAGGTATTTATTTGCCAATTCAACAGCGCCTAGTGAAAGTATTTTTCTAACTTTTGTCGAACTGATAATATTTCCCATTGTTGTTATTGGAATTATTTTATTTAATTTAAATTTAACTAAAAAACTATATAATTTTAGTTTTTTAAAATTACTATCTTTATTTTTTCCAAACTTACTATCATATCCTATTATTAATATCTCTAATTTTATTTTATTTATTAATACTTTTTTAATAAAATCAAGATAATTAATTTGTGAAAATTTTTTTGTAAAATTTATTTTTAATAAAATATCAATACCATGGCTAGATAAAGTATGAATTTTTTCTTTAAAACTATTTAATAATTTTAAAGCATAATTATTAAATAAGATTAGTTTTGGGTGGGGCCAGAATGTAATTAATATATTTTCTTTTTTTTTTTTTTGAGAAATTAATTTAATTTTTTGCAATATTTTTTGATGACCAATATGTATTCCGTCAAAAATACCAATAGTAATTATAGAATTTGAGTATTTATTAAAATTATTTATATCATATATTTTCATAATTTCTTATTAAAATTATTTTTATTAAATAAATATTTAATATTATTTTTTTTATTTACAAAAATTTTTTTATGATAAAAAAAATGTAAATTATTTTTTTAAAAAAATTTAATAGTTAATAAGGTTAGTTTTTTTTAATTACTAAGTTAAAAGTTTTAAGCTTTTTTAATAATTTTTGATGATTTTTAAAAATATATTATTTAATTTATTATATATATTTCAATAATTTATTAAATTTTTTTTATTATATATAGTTTTAGCATTAAATACGTTTTTTTTAAATATAAAATATATTTTATAATTAAAAAGCACAAATTTAAATATTTTTATATTTCCTTATATTTTTTTATATTTCTTTAAAAATATTTATAACTTTAAATTTTATATAACGCAAAATAATATTTAAAATATTGTTTTAATATTATACCAATATCTAATCACTAAAAATTTATTTTTTATTTTTTTTAAATAAAAATTCATCAAAAAATGAAAAAAATTCCTTTACATATACAAATTTTAATATCTTTAAGTTTAGGATTAATTTTCTCAATTATTAGTATAAAGTTAGGAATTTTTGCATCTTTTACTATTAAGTATATAAAACCATTTGGAATTATATTTCTAAATAGTTTAAAAATGATAGCAATTCCGTTGATTATTGCATCTCTAGTTTTAGGAATTACAAATGTACAAGATATAAATAAACTTTCCAGGATAGGAGGAAAAACTATATTTATTTATTTTATTACAGCTATAATAGCTATAATTATTGGTTTGATAATTGTAAATATATTAAAGCCAGGAAATATAATTCCTAAAAAAACTAGAAATGAATTAATGCTTTTATATTCAGATAAAACTGAAAAAAATAGGTTTTTTTCAAAAAAGATTCAACAAGAAGGCCCTATGCAGATTTTAGTTAACATTGTTCCTGATAACTTATTTAAAGCACTTACTAATAATTTAAATTTACTACAAATTGTATTTTTGTCGATAATTTTTGGAGTTGCCCTATTAAAAATTCCTATTAAAAATAGAAAGCAAATTATATTATTACTAGAAGGTATAAATGATGTTAATTTAGAAATAATCAAATTTATAATGAAGTTTGCACCTATTGGAGTATTTTCTTTAATCTCATCTTTATTGATAGAAATTACAGGAAAAGATAATCCTGATCAAATTTTTGAAATTCTATATGCATTATTATGGTATTCATTTACAGTTATTTTTGGATTATCAATAATGAATTTTCTTATATATCCATTAATTTTAAAACTTTTTACAGAAGTTAAATATTTTGATTTTATAAATGGAATTAAGCCTGCTCAATTAGTTGCCTTTGCAACAAGCTCAAGCTCTGCAACACTGCCTATTACAATGGAAAGTGTTGAAAAAAATCTAAAAGTACCAGAGGAAATTAGCAGCTTTGTATTACCTTTAGGGGCGACTATTAATATGAATGGGACTTGTTTATATCAAAGTATAGCAATAGTTTTTATTGCACAAGCATTGGATTTAAATTTATCTATCACCGCTCAAGTTATGATTGTTATTAATGTTGCTGTTTCTTCAATTGGTGTTGCTGGCGTTCCTGGAGTTAGTATCGTAACAACAGCAATGATATTAGAATTAATTGGCATCCCAGTTGCAGGATTAGCATTAATTTTAGCCCCTGATAGAATATTAGATATGTGTAGAAGCGCAACCAATATAACAGGTGATGCTGTAGCTGCAATCTTAGTATCAAATTCAGAAAAAAATAAAATTTAATTATTAATCAGTAAAAAAATAAAAAATGAATAAAAAAAATATTAATATTTACATAGAGTCAAGTCCAAATCCTAATTCATTAAAATTTATTGTTAATTTTATATTAGTTCCAGAAGGAGAGACTTATTACTTTACTGGTCCAAAAGACGCAAATAAAGCGCCATTAGCTAGAAAATTATTTAATTTTAAATATATAGAGAGAGTGTTTTATATGAATAATTTTATTACCATTACAAAATTTAAAAATTTTAAATGGAATGATATTAAAGATAAAATAAAAAACTTTATAAAATCTTATTTAGAAAAAAATAAACCATTATTGCTGGAAAATAAAATAAAAAAAAATAAATCAGGAAAAGAAGATAGTGAAGTAATATATAAAATTAAATCCATATTAAATGAATATATAAAGCCAGTCGTAGAGCAAGATGGCGGAGCAATTACATTTCATTCATTTGAAAAAGGTATATTAAAAGTTATGCTACAAGGTTCTTGTAGGGGATGTCCATCTGCAAGTATTACATTAAAATATGGAATAGAAAATATAATAAAAAAAATTATCCCAGAAGTCAAAAGCGTTACTTCTGAAGAATTTTAAATAAAAAAATTAACTTAAATTTTTTTATTTATTATAGTTTTTTTCCTTGTATATTTTTTTATTTTATTGTTTATTTTTATGTGAATTTTTATTTTTTTTTTTAATAAATTGTATTTTTTCTTTTTAATCCATTTTAATAAAAATTCTTGAATTAACAATTTAGAATAAGTAATTATGTAAATATTATAGCTTTTTATTTTATTTTTAATATTTACATTGTGATTTAAAGTTAAATTATATTCCTTTCTTTTTAAAAATTTATATTTATATATTTTTTTTAAAACTATTTTTCTTTTTTTTAAAATATTTTTAGAATATTTATATAAATTATATTCAGGAGTAGTTTGAAATAAATTTATATATAATATAATTTGTTTAGAATTTAAATTAATAAATTTTTTATATAAAATATTTGATCCAAGAAAATTATTCTTAAAATTAATAATATTTAAATATATAGTTATAATTTCTTTTTTTTTATAAATTTTTTTAATCTTTAAATTGATTATCCATTTTTTAGTTTTAAAAATAATATTACTTAAAATTAATATCTTTTTTATTTTGAATAAATTTTTTGTTAATTTTTCTAGAGCTATATTATTTTGGCTTAATATTTTTATTAATCTTATTATTCTTTTTTTCTTATAAATTTTAAATTTATAATTTTCTATAGAAATTATAGAAATTAATAAATAAGGAGAAATTTTATTATAATCAATGAATTTTTTTTTATGCTTAAAAGATTCATTTAGTAAAATTTTATTAAAACAAGGAGTACTTAGAGATAATTCTTTTTTTGAATTTTTTAAAAAATTTAAAAAAAATAACTTTTTAAATAGATTAGTACTAATGCTAAAAATGAATAAAAATACAAAAAAAGATATCAATATATATTTTAAAATTGAATTAATTAAATATTTAAAATTTATATTTTTTTTATTCATATAAAAATTTAATTTAAGCCAAAAAAATTATAATTTTAAATATATACAATATATAATTAAAACAAATAATATTATTATTAAATAAGTTAAAAAATATTAATTATGAAACACATGAATGTTGTTTTTTTTTGTTTTTTTTTGATTTTTTTTTTTACAAAAACAATTTTGTCTAAAAGTATAAACACAAAAATAGTAGCAAGTGTAAATAATGAAATAATATTAAAATCAGATTTAAAATTGGCATGTAAGATATATTTATTAAATATTAATAATAAATTGACCAAAAATAAAAAGTGTAAAATTTTAAAAAAGTTGATTATAGATAAAATATTAAAAAGTAAGTTTAAAAAAAAAATTAAATTATCAAATTTAGAAATAAATAAAAAACTATATATTAAAATTCAATATATTGTATATAGCTTAAAAACTAAAAAAAAAATTTCTGAATATTTTAATGAAAAAATTAGTTATATTATTATAAAAATTAAAGATGATATTAAAAATAAAATTATTATTGATAATATTAATCATAATATAATTAAATATATAAATATATCACCAATTGAAATTTTAAAATTTTTTAAAAAAATTTCAAAAAATAATATTATTTTTTACTCAAATAATATTATTGTAAAAGAAATAGCAAAATACCCATTCGTAACTAAAAAAAATAAAAAAAAAATTTTATTAGAATTAAAATACTTACAAAATAAAATTAAAAAAAAAAGAGTCAAGAGTATTATTAAAAAATATTTTAGATGCAAAACATATAAAAATAAATTATTAAACTTAAATTACTATTTAATAAAATTAAATAAAACAAATAAAAATATTCATGGTATACAATATGTTTTAAAAAAAAAAAAAAAATATATCAAAACTGATTCAGCTTTAAATTATTTAAATAAAATAATTAAAAAAAAAATATATAATATAAAAAAAAATAAATATTGCAAACACAATAATAATATTAAAATTAAAACTAATTTTTTAAAAAAAAATATATTATATATACTTGATGTAGTTAATAATGGTATTTCATTACCTTTGGTGCTTAAAAATTTTAAAAATAAAAAAATAGTAAAGATTTTTTTATTAAAAAAAAAAAATAAGTCTCATTTTATAAATCTCAAAAAAGATTATAATAAAATATATGAAATAATAAAAAAATACAAAAAATCATTTTTAATTAAAAAAAGAATTAATAATATTAAATTTTTTTTTTTTATCACTTTAGATAAAAATTATCATAATTGTAGAGTTTTTTAAAATAAAAATTAAAAACTTTATTAATTTTCAATTAATATTACAATCAATCATAATTAATAAATTTTTTTTTAAAAAAAAATTTAAATAAGAAATATAATTATATATTTATATAATTTTATGAAAAATTATATATCAAAAAAATATATGAAATTTAAAGAAAATATAGAATTAAAAAAATTATTAAAAAAAAAAGAATATAAAAATTTAATAAAAAAAATTAAAAAAAAATCAACAATAGAAATATCAAGTTTTTTATCAAAATTACCAACCAATGACCTCGTAAAGGTTATTTTTTTATTTAATGAAAAAAAACAAAGTAATATTTTTTTTAAATTTAAAGAAAAAATACAATTAAATTTATATCACTCTATAGATAAAATAAGATTTACTAAAATTTTTTCTAATATACCAACAAGTCAGCGTATAAATTTTTATAAAAAACTAAGCAATAGAGAGCAAAAAAAATTACTACCATTTCTTAATAAAAATATAAAAAAAAATCTCATAACATCTAATTCTTATCCAATTGATACTGCTGGAGAAATAATGAATACAAATTTCTGCACAACAACAAATCAGATGAAAGTAAAAGAGGTTGTTAAAAAACTAAGAGAATATTTGCCATTTAAAAAAATGATATATTTTTTATATGTAGTAGATAAAAATATGAAAATGATTGGATTTATTAAGCTTCAAGATTTAATTTTATTAAAAAGTAATAAAAAAATATCAAATATAATGTATAATGATTTTATATATTCTGATGTTTGCGAAGATAAAGAAATGGTAGCGCAAAAAATTGAAAAATATAACTTATTTGAAATACCTATTTTAAATAAAAAAAAACAATTACTTGGAACAATAAGTAATAACAGGGCTTTAAATGTCATTCGAGATGAAGAAACAGAAGATATGGAAAAATTTATGTGCATTATTCCGGATAAAAAAAATTTAAATTATCTACAAGAAACTAGCTTGCAGCATTTTAAAAAGAGAATAACTTGGATTATAGGGTTGTTTATAGCAAGTTTTTTGTCAAGCTTTATACTTCATAAGAATCAAAATATTTTTGAAGAACTAACTATATTATCTCTATACATAACAATGATTGCTGATATAGGAGGCAATGTCGGAAGCCAAGCTGCTACAGTAGTTATTAGGGCATTATCCTTAAAACAGATCAATATAAATAATTTTTTTTCTATTATTTTTAAAGAAACAAAAATAGGAATTTTATTATCACTGTGTTTATTTTGCTTAGCTTTTTTGAAAGTTATTTTATTATCAAAAAATATGGAACTAAACAATTATAACTTGTATAATATTGCATTTATTATTGCATTATCCTCAGGATTACAGGTTATTACAGCAACATTGGTTGGAACTTCATTGCCTTTTTTAATCAAATGGTTTAAGGGTGATCCTGCAGTCGCGGCGAGCCCCGCAATAACTACAATCGTAGATACAAGCGGCATGTTGATATATTTTACGATAATAATGATATTTTTAACAAAAAGTTAAATTAAATATTATTCATTTCAAATTTTATTTTTGTTAATTCTTTTTTTGTATTTAATGAAAACTCATTCTTCATAATCCAGAAATAGTAATTAGAATTTTTTTTTAGCACTTCTGCTACAGATAAGCCTTTGTATTTTCCAAAATTAAAAATCTTAATGCCTTGCTGATTGTAAATTATTCTTCTTGCAAAATCAACCATATTATCATATGTTAATTTATGGAGCAATGTCATATCATTTTTTATTAAGCCAATTTTTTTTCCTGTATTATCTAAAACGGGCATTTCATTATATAGTTTAATTTGTGCTTTTAAGATATCTATTGTTGCAGAAATATCGACCATTGCATTATGTGCCCCTATTAATTTTTTTTTACAATAAAATTGATATGCTGAGGAAAGATTTCTTTTTTCCATAAAATGAAATATTTTTTGAACATCTATAATTTTTTTATTTGAAATATTAAAGTCTATATTAACTCTTAAGAATTCTTCTAGCAAGATTGGAATATCAAATTTTAAGATATTAAAACCAGAAAAATCACAATCTTTTAAAAAAAACAACAAATCTTTTGAAATCATTTTAAAAGATGGACAATGCTCAACATCCTTATCGTAAATTTTATGTATTAAGCTAGATTCTTCTGGAATTGGCATGCCTGGATTAATTATTTTATTAAATATTTGCTTTTCACCATTGGGGTTGATTTTTATAATACCTATTTCTATAATACGATCCTTAACAATACTTATTCCTGTAGTTTCAAAATCTATAAATGCAATCGGGTTTTTCAAATTTAATCTCATTATTATTTTAATTTTTTTAAAAACAATTAATAATATAATTTAATATAAGCAGCGGCTTCGTAAAATTGACCAGATGTAATTCCGATATTTTTTAAAATTATTTTTATACCTATTATATTTTTTATATTTTTTTTGACAATTTTGATTGATAGGTTAAAATTATTTACTTTTAAAAATAGTTTATTATAAATAATATTATATAAATGATTATTATAGCTTTTTTTTTTAATTTTATTAATTAATATATTATTAATAGTTTTGTTTTTATTATTATATATAATAATACTTTTTTTTAAAAAATAATTTATAAAAAATCTAAATTTATTAATATTTTTATAAAAAAAATTGATATTACTTATTAATAATGTATTATAAAAATATTTAAAATTAATTTTTTTATTAAACTTTAGTAAAGTATTGATATTTTGTTCAAAAAAAAAAATAGATGAATTATTTAATTTTAATTTTTTTTTTATATTACTAATGTCTTTTTTTACAAAATAGTTAAATTCTTTTTTAAAATAATTTAAAATATTAATAATAACATATAAAGTATTGAATTTTTTATTATTTATAATAATAGTTTTTTGTTTATTTATAGAGTATTGATAAATATATTCAAAATAAGAATAAATTTTTAAATTTATTTCTTTTGCTTTTTTTAATTCTATATTTTCTTTTTTTGTACTATCCTCTACAATTAAAATATCTAAAAATAAAGAAATTTTATTAGAAAAATATCCAGTTTTTTTTGGCAATAAATTATATTTTTTTAATAAAATATTATTGTATAAAAATAGAGAGGAGCAGGTAACGCTAAAACCCTGTAAGTATAAAATAATTGCCAAATCTTGCATATATATATTTTTTAATCCAGATATATGTATATTTAAATTTTGTTTTTTTATTTTACACATAATAAATTATTTAATATAAAAATATAGTTAATATATTTGTATTTTATACTAAAAATATATTTTATATATGAAAATAAAAAATTCTATGTCGTTTCAGAAATTAGATGCTATTGATAGTAAATCTGATCAAAAAAACATAACGGGAAGAGTCCCTCCACATGCATTAGATTTAGAAGAATCTGTCTTAGGTGCAATTATATTGGAAAAAAATTCATTAACATTAGTTATAGATATACTTAAAGAAGAAAGTTTTTATAAATATGCGCATCAAAAAATATATCAAGGAATAATTCAGCTATTTAATAATTCAGAATCAATTGATTTAAACACCTTGATAAATCAATTAAAAAAAAATGGAACATTAAATGTTGTCGGCGGGTCTTATTATATTGCAAAACTAACAACTAAGATTAGCTCTTCTGCAAATATTGAATTTCATGCTAGAATTATTGTAGAATATTATATTAAAAGATCATTAATTAATATAACCACTAAAATTCAAAATTATTCTTATAATGAAGCAATTGATGTTTTTAAATTATTAGATAAATCAGAACAATTGCTATTTGAACTATCTAAGTCAAGTATACGTAAAAATTATTCTAACATTAAGTCTCTTATGATTAATTCTTTTCAAGAATTAAATATTAAAAGAAAAAATAAAAATGGAATAACAGGAATACCAAGTGGCTTTAATGAGTTAGACTTTATAACTTCGGGTTGGCAAAAATCTGATTTAATTATTATAGCAGCAAGACCAGGAATGGGAAAAACAGCTTTTATGCTTTCGATTTTAAGAAATGCATCTATATTAAATAAATACCCAGTAGCTATTTTTTCTTTAGAAATGTCTTCTTCTCAATTAGTTAATCGATTACTTTCAATAGAATCTGAAATAGAAGCTAACAAGATAAAAAAAGGAATTTTAGAAAATCATGAGTGGGAGCAGTTAATTTATAAAACATCTAAATTGTCAAATGCTCCAATATATATAGACGATACGCCATCTTTGTCTATATTTGAATTAAAAACTAAATGCAGAAGATTAAAGACTAACTATGATATTCAAATTGTTGCAATTGATTATTTACAATTAATGTCAAATGAAATAAATAAAAAAGGATTTACCAACAGAGAGCAAGAAATAGCATATATATCGAGATCTTTAAAAGAAATTGCTAAAGAAATTAATATACCTATTATAGCTTTGTCTCAATTGAGTAGGGCAGTAGAAATAAGAGGTGGTGATAAGAGGCCTCAGCTATCTGATTTAAGAGAATCTGGATCAATTGAACAAGATGCAGATATTGTCATATTTTTATATAGACCTGAATATTATAATTTAAATCAGGGTGAGGCAAAAAATACTGCAGAAATTATTATCGCTAAACACAGAAATGGATCATTAAATAAAATAAAATTAAAATTTCTTAATCAATATACTAAGTTTTATAATATCAAAGATAAATAATAAAGTTTAATAAATAAAAGGAAATTTTTTTAAGTTAAAATTCCTTAATATTTCATAAATACTATCAAAAATAATTTCCATATTTGGTTTTGAAAAATAATTCCCATCATCTGAGTAAGGTGGTCTATTTTCTTTACTAGTAATGGTAATTGGCGGCGAGTCTAGATAATAATAAGCACCTTGCTCTTCTATAACTTTTTGCATCATATATGCAGTTGTGCCGCCAGGTAAGTCTTCATCGATAAATATTACTTTGTTAGTTTTTTTAATTGAGTTTAAAATATAAAAGTTTATATCAAAAGGAATTAGAGTTTGAATATCTAAAATTTCGCAAAATATTCCAATTTTTTCTAATTGATTTGATGCTTTTATGGCAATTTTACACATAGAGCCATAGGTTACAACTGTAATATCGCTCCCCTTTTTTAATAAAGCAGGAGTCCCTAAAGCAATAGTAAAGTTATTTATATTATCTGGTAATTTTTCTTTTAAATTATAACCATTAAGACATTCAACTATTAAGGCGGAGTCATCTGATTTAATAATTGTATTATAAAAACCCGATGCTTGTGTCATATTTCTAGGAACCAAAACATAAATACCTCTTATATTATTGATGATTCCGGCAAAATAAGACCCAGAGTGCCAAATTCCTTCTAATCTATGACCCCTAGTCCTAATGATTAGAGGTGCTTTTTGACCGCCCTTTGTTCTATATTGTAATGTTGATAGATCATCTGAAATAATTTGTAGTGCATATAAAATATAATCTAAATATTGTATTTCAACTATTGGTCTTAACCCTCTCATTGCGGCACCTATTCCTTGTCCAACAATAGTACACTCTCTAATGCTTGTGTCAGTTATTCTCCAAAATCCATGTTTTTTTTGTAAATTTACTAATGATTGATTTACATCTCCAATACCACCTATATCTTCACCAATAATAAAAACTAAAGAATTTTTTTTTAAAATACCATCAAAACAAAATTTTAAAATTTTATTACCATTTAAAAAAAATGAATTTTTACTAAATATTGGCTTAATTTCTTTAACTTTTAATGCAGATTTTTTAGAATTATTATAGATATTAGAATTAAAAAAAATATTATTTTTTTTTAACTTTTTTTTTAACCAATATAGTAAGTTAAATTTTTTAAAATATTTAAAATTTCTTAAAATTAATAAAACCTTTTTTGCATATTTTATTAAATCTAATTTATTAAAATTATTATTTTTTTTTAAAATATAAATCAGTTTTTTGATATAAATTTTATTTTTATTAACCTCAATTTCTTGTAATATTTTTATTAATTTTTCTTTATCATTTTTTGTTCTTTCTAGAAATGCTTTCCAGGCATAATTTTTTTGTTTATTTATTTCTATAAAAGCATCTTTTTCTATAACTTTTATATTTTTTAAATTTAATAGATTATTTTTTACAATAAATTCTTTTGTTTTTTTTATGCAATCATAATTTCTCTCCCACTCCAATCTATTTTTAGATTTATATTTTTCATGAGAGCCTGAGGTAGAGTGGCCTTGTGGTTGCGTCATCTCCTTGACATGTATTATAATTGGAATATGTTTTTTTCTACAAATTTTAGATGCCTTGAGATATACTTTATATAAACTAATATAATCCCATCCATTAACTGAGAATATTTTATAGCCTAATTTTTTTTTACTATTTTTAAATCCGTATAAAACTTTAGAAATATTTTCTTTTGTTGTATGATATTTTTTTGATACAGAAATGCCGTAATCATCATCCCATATTGAAATTATTACAGGTAATTGCAATACTCCTATTGCATTAATAGATTCAAAAAAAATACCTTCTGAAGTTGCTGCATTCCCTATTGTGCCGAATGCAATTTCATTGCCATTGTAAGAAAGCTTTTTAAATTTTTTTAAGAAATAATTATTTCTAAATAATTTTGAAGCATAGGAAATTCCAATTAATCTAGGTATTTGAGATGCATTTGGAGATATATCAGAAATTGAATTATTTAAATTTAAAAAATTCTTCCAACTACTGTTAATATTGATCATTCTTGTCCCGAAGTGATTATTCATCATTCGGCCGCCAGAACTTGGCTCTGCAAATAAATTTACATGAGAATAAAGTTGTGAAAAAAATTGTTGAATAGTAAGTGCCTTTATTGATATCATAAATGTTTGATCCCTATAGTATCCAGATCTAAAATCTCCCTTTTTAAATACTTTTGACATTATAACTTGAGCCAATTCTTTTCCATCTCCAAAAATACCAAATTTTGCTCTACCTAGAAAAACTTCTTTTTTTCCTAGAATGCTAGATATTCTACTTTTACATAAGATTTTATAATCTTTTAATATATTATCTGATTCTATATTTATTTTTTTATCATTAAACATTTTTTTAAGAAATTGATAACAATACAAGGTTAATATTTATAATATTTTTTTAATAGAATTTAATTTTTACAATTAAATTTTATTAAAGTAATTTTATATGATTTTTAAAAAAAAATTTAAATAAAACGATAAGCCGGATTCTGTATTTTAAAAATTAATATCTATCATTTATCTTTAATTATAATTACTTATAAAATATATCGATCTACCCTTGATAAAGTTTAATTAAAAACATATATGAGTAATATATTATTTCGAAATATGAAATTTTATCATATACTTGATCTTTCAACTTTTAAGGTTTGCAGTAATTTATTATTGTTATTAATAAATTGATGAATTTTTAACCCATCTATTTCAACCTTGCTTTATAATTTTATATTTATAAAAGTGGTTTTTTTCTTTAGCACTATCTGTTATTTTAAATTTTTTATTAAAAAATTTAAAATACCTTCTTATTAAGAAGTAAAATACTCTTTATTGTCCAGACTTTCCTCTTTGTATTATAAAATTTACACAAAGCGATAGATTGTTTATTTAAATTATACCATAATATATTTATTTTTTTATATAAAATAAAAAAATTAGTAAAATATATTTGTTATTTTATATTAAAAAATATATAATTGTAAATAAATGTTAGATAATAAATTATTTAACACTTAAAGCTCTTTAAAAGAAAAATAAAATAATCCTAGTCAAGAATAAAAAATTAACAGGAACAAATAAATATGTAATATATTTTTATATTACAAATATAAATTATAATAACATGAAGAGTTTGATCCTGGCTCAGGATGAACGCTAGCGGCAGGCCTTATACATGCAAGTCGAGGGAGAAAATTTAATTTTTAATTAGATAGAAACCGGCAAACGGGTGAGTAACACGTATATAATCTACCTTATACTGAGAAATAGCTTTTGGAAACGAAAATTAATATCTCATAATATTTTTTATGCTCATGCATTTAAAATTAAAGCTCCGGCGGTATAAGATGAGTATGCGCCCCATTAGCTAGTTGGTGTGGTAACGGCATACCAAGGCTACGATGGGTAGGGGTTCTGAGAGGAAGGTCCCCCACACTGGCACTGAGACACGGGCCAGACTTTTACGGAAGGCAGCAGTAGGGAATATTGGTCAATGGGCGCAAGCCTGAACCAGCCATGCCGCGTGCAGGATGACAGCCTTAAGGGTTGTAAACTGCTTTTTTATAGGAACAAAAAATTTCTGCGGAAAAATATGAGTGTACTATAAGAATAAGCACCGGCTAACTCCGTGCCAGCAGCCGCGGTAATACGGAGGGTGCAAGCGTTGTCCGGATTTACTGGGTTTAAAGGGTGCGCAGGCGGTTATTTAAGTCAGTAGTGAAATCCTAATGCTCAACATTAGAACTGCTATTGATACTAAATGACTAGAGTAATGACAAGGTAGGTGTAATTTATGGTGTAGCGGTGAAATGCATAGATATCATAAGGAAGACCGATAGCGAAGGCAACTTACTAGTCAATTACTGACGCTCAGGCACGAAAGCGTGGGTAGCAAACAGGATTAGATACCCTGGTAGTCCACGCCGTAAACGATGATCACTAGATATTCGTAAAAAATTATGAGTGTCAAAGCGAAAGTATTAAGTGATCCACCTGGGGAGTACGTTCGCAAGAATGAAACTCAAAGGAATTGACGGGGGTCCGCACAAGCGGTGGAGCATGTGGTTTAATTCGATATTACGCGAGGAACCTTACCTGGGTAAAATGGTGTTGAAAGGCTAAGAAATTAGCTGTTCTTTCGAGACAACATACAAGGTGCTGCATGGCTGTCGTCAGCTCGTGCCGTGAGGTGTTGGGTTAAGTCTCCTAACGAGCGCAACCCCTATACTTAGTTGCCAGCACATAAAGGTGGGAACTCTAAGTAGACTGCCTACGAAAGTAGAGAGGAAGGAGGGGACGAGGTCAAGTCATCATGGCCCTTACGTCCAGGGCTACACACGTGCTACAATGGTATATACAAAAAGAAGCTACTTGGCAACAAGATGCTAATCTCTAAAATATATCTCAGTTCGGATTGAGGTCTGCAACTCGACCTCATGAAGTTGGAATCGCTAGTAATCGCGCATCAGCAATGGCGTGGTGAATACGTACTCGGACCTTGTACACACCGCCCGTCAAGCCATGGAAGTCGATAAAATCTAAAGATAATTTAATTATTAAGGATTGGATTGGTAACTGGGGCTAAGTCGTAACAAGGTAGCCGTACCGGAAGGTGTGGCTGGAACACCTCATTTAAAGAGAATAATGTTCTTTGTTAATTTTTATTCAAACTTGATTATTTTATTTTTCTTTTTCTAAAAATATCTATAAAAATATTATTACATTATAATTAAAATATTCAATGTATTTACTTTAAGATTCTAATATTTTAATTCTTTTGAGAAACTATCTATAAAAGTTATTAATATATAAGTGTATTTAAATGCTAAAAATAATTTTAATAATATAATTTTTTTTAAGAAAATTATCTAAAAAAAAATATTATTATAATTAAAATATATAAGGTATGTAAATATATTTTAATTTTTTTAAGAAAATTATCTATTAAAAAATGTTATTAATATTATAATTAATATATGTAAGGCATTTAAAATGCTAAAAATAATTTTAATAATATCTAATACTTTAATTTTTTTTTTAATAAGAAAAAAATATTTTTTAGAAAAAATTAAGAAAATAAATTTTGATAAAACTAAAAAAAATAAATAATTTAAAAAAAAAACTATTAAATTAAAATAAAAAAAAAAATTGCGAGATTGTATGTAGATTGGCAATTTTTGCGAAGATATTAAAATATTTACTGATTCTGGTAAAAATGCATAAATATATAATAAAATTAATAAAAATAATATTTTTAAAAATTTAAAAGAAAATTCAGCAACTGTTGTAATCATTAAAAAAATTTTTTAATTATTTATAAATAAACTATTTATAATATAAATAATTTATTTATAAATAAAAAAATAAATTTATAAAAAATTATTTAAAAAAGTTTGTTTTTAATTTAATTAAATTTTAATTTTTGTTTTATTAAACAATAAAGCGAAAATAGCTCAGTTGGTAGAGTACGACCTTGCCAAGGTCGGGGTCGCGGGTTCAAATCCCGTTTTTCGCTCATTCACTAACCAGGATGGTGGAATTGGTAGACACGCAAGACTTAAAATCTTGTGGATTTAATCCATGCGGGTTCGATTCCCGCTTCTGGTACCTATGTTAAAATTATTGGCATTATTAAAAGTAATAAACTTTCATTTTTTAGCTTTTTCCCAGGCTGCACGACACATGCTTGATTTGATATAGAAAAAAAAATTTTTATTTCTTTAGAAGAAATTATACCAAGAAGCTCTATAAATAGTTTTGCATTAAAATTTATATTTATGTTTATCCCGGAGTATTTACAATAAATAATTTCTATTGCTTTGTTATTATTTGAATTTTCCGCGACAAGGCTTAGGCTGTTTTTTTTAATCCTAAACTCTATAAATCTAGTTTTAGTATTTGTATAAATCAAAAGACGCCTTAAGGACATTAATAAGTTGTTGCTATATATATTCAAATTGTATAAATTTTTATTTGGTATAATGCTTTGATAATCTAAGTATTCTTCAAAAACTAGTTTTGATACCATTATAATATTATTTATTTTAAGATATATATTATTATTATTAAATTCTACTTCTATTTTATTTGATATATTACTTAATAATGAATTTAATAATAAAAATGATCTTTTAGAAATAATAAAATTTTTTTTAATATAAAAATTAATATCATTTCTAAAATATTTAACTAATCTATATCCATCTGTTGTGATAACAGTCATTCCTATTTTATCCATAATAATATTAATTCCATTTACACTTAATTTTAATTCATCATTATTGGAAATAATGGCAGTATTATAGATAATTTTTTTTAATATTAACGAAGGAATTTTAATTGTATTTAATGAGCGTTTTATAAAAATATTAGGAAATTCATCTGAATTTTTGCCTAATAATTTATAATTTCCATTTTTAGAAATAATTTCTATTATATATTTATCTTTATCAATAGAAAAAATTATGTTTTTATCTGGTAGTATTTTTAAAGTATCAATTAAAATATGAGCAGGGACTAAAACACTAATGTTTTCATTTGAATTTATAGAAAATTTAGAAATTATAAAATTTTGCAAATCAGAGCCAACTATAGTCAAGCTTCCATCAATAATTTCAAATAAAAAATTTTCTAAAGAAGATATTATGGGTTTTCTAATTATTACTTTACTAATATTAGATATTTTTTTCAATAAAAAAAAAGGAGAAATAATAAATTTCATTAAACTATTGTTAAATTTTATTAAAAGTTCAATTTTTAAATTGAATATAATTAAAAATTTAAATTTTTTATAAAAAAATGTTTTTTAAAATTATAATAAAAAATAGAATATCAATAAAAATTAATTATTACAAGTTTTTTTTATTATAAAAAAATAAAATTATATCAAAATAAATAATTTTCTATATCTAGATTAAAAATAATTTATATTATCAAATTTAATATTTATTAAAAAATATTATATTTATTTTTTATATTTATATTAAAAATATTATTTAATAAAATAAATAACTCTAAATAATTAGAACTTGAGATTAAATAAAGAAATAAAAATTGGACTATTATCAATTTTTTCGTTGACTATATTTTATATAGGACTAAGTTTTTTAAAAGGAAATGAAATATTTTCATCAAAAAATATATATTATACAATATATAATAAAAGCGCAGGATTGAATATATCTAATCCTATATTAATAAATGGATTTTGCGTTGGCATGGTTAAAAATATTAAAATTCTACAAAACAGAGACTACAGCATACTTGTAACATTTGAAGTAGATAAGAATCTTTTAATTAAAAACTCAACAATTGCAAAGCTTATTAGTAGTGATTTATTAGGGAGTAGGGCAATAGAATTAATAATACCAGAAATAGGAGTTCCATTGAAAAATTACGATACTATAGTAAGTGATATAGAGCAAAGTCTTAAAGATGTATTTATTGAAAGCACAACACCAGTAATTGATGATATTAACATCACAGTAAGGCTTATAAACAGCTTTATAACAAATATATCTAAAGAAAAAATCAATATGGCATTTTCTAATTTAGAAAAAGCTACGCAAAAAATAAAAGAAATAATAAATATAAATAAAAAAAATATCAATATTGCAGGAAACAATATAGCTAATATATCAAATACATTTTCTGATGAAAAGAATGGAATTAAGCCATTATTAAATAAATTAAACAAGATTGGTTCAAAGGTAGAAGGTATATTTAATAAAAAAAATAAATCAAGAGGCACTTTAAAAAAAATTATACATGATGAGTCTTTGTATATAAACTTTAATAAGTTACTAATTAATTTAAATGAAATATTAGTTGATTTAAAAAAAAATCCTAAAAGATATATTAATATATCTTTGCTTAAAATGAGATAATAATTTCAATAAGTGTTTAAAAAATATTTAATTTAAAACTATAGTGATTTTATACTTTTTCTAATATATAAAAATTTTATTAGCCCGTAGGGGAATCGAACCCCTGTTTCCAGGATGAAAACCTGACGTCATAACCATTAGACTAACGGGCCATTAATGAAACAAAAATACAATATATTTTTATAAAAAAAAATAATACTTTTATTATTAAATAAAATAATTATAATATTTTTTTAAAAAACTTAAAAATTTATATTTTTATAATATTTTTCTATAAAATTTTTTCTTAAAATTATATCATCACCCATAAGTATTAAAAACAAATGATTGGCTTTTTCTGCAGATTTTATATTTATAAGTTTTAGGTTTCTTGTTTTTGGATTCATCGTTGAGTCCCACAATTGAATTGCATTCATCTCTCCCAATCCTTTATAATGTTGTATATTCAAACTATGGTTGTTTTTTCTATTATTTAGTAATTTCAAAATAGATTCTTTTTGAAATTTTGACCAACAATAAATTATATCCTGGCCCTTATTGATTAAAAATAAAGGGGGAGAAACGATATATAAATGATTATTAATAATTAACTCCTTTAAATATCTAAAAAAGAATGTTAATATTAATGTTCGTATGTGACTACCATCAATATCTGCATCAGTCATTATTATAATTTTATAATATCTTAATTTTTGAATATTTAATGAGTTAAAGTTTTCTTTATCAAAAATTATACCAAGAGCAGTTATAATGTTTTTAATTTGTTCATTTCTATATATTTTGTATTCTTGTGTTTTTTCTACATTAAGAATTTTTCCTTTTAAGGGAAGTATTGCTTGAAATTCCCTATCTCTTCCTTGCTTAGCTGTCCCGCCAGCAGAATCGCCTTCAACAATAAAAATTTCAGAAATAATAGGATTTTTTTTTGAACAATCAGATAGCTTTCCAGGCAAACTATTTGTGCTAAGCACGCTTTTTTTTTGTATAATTTCTTTGGCTCTATAGGTAGCAATTCGCGTTTTGGCTGTTAATATTACTTTTAAGGCAATTTTTTTGGCACTTTTTGGATTTTCTTCAAAAAAATATTGCAAAAATTCATTAACGCAATTATCTATGGTCTTCAAGACTTCTTGATTTGTTAATTTTGATTTTGTTTGGCCTTCGAATTGAGGTTCAAGTAGATTGATGGATACAATTGCAATAATTCCTTCTTTAATATCATCACCTATAATATTTAATTTTTCTTTTTCTATTAATTTTGATTTATTTATATAATTTTTCAATGTGCGGGTCAAGGCTTTTTTAAACCCAGAAACATGAGTACCTCCTTGTATTGTGTTTATATTATTCACGTATGAATATATTTTTTCTGAAAAAAGCTTGTTATAATTAAATACTATATTAATGGATACATTTTCTTTTTTTTTTGAAATTAATATAGGCTTTTCTAGTATTTTTTCTTTTGATAAATCAAGATAGTCTATAAACTCTATTAAGCCTTTTTTTGAATAAAAAAATTTTGATTGAATTTTTTTTTTATTAATATTTTTAAAATCTATTAACTTGATTTTAATTCCTTTGTTTAAAAAAGATAACTCTCTAAGCCTAAATGAAATAATATTATAGTTATATAGATTTTTTTTAAAAATATCTCTATCTGGTATGAATATAATTTTTGTTCCTGTAATGTTTGATTTTTCTATTTCTTTTAGATTAGAAAACAATATTCCTTTTTTATATTTTTGCTGGTACTTTTTTCCATTTCTATTAATTTCTACTATTAGGTATTCAGACAATGCATTAACACAAGACACACCCACTCCATGTAATCCTCCAGAAATATTATATGTTTTGTTGTCAAACTTGCCTCCTGAATGCAAAACTGTCATTACAATCTCTAGTGCAGATTTTTTATTAGAGTGAATTTCTATTGGTATCCCTCTTCCATTATCAATAATACAAATAGTATTAAATTTTTTAATTTCAACTATAATATTTGTACAATATCCAGCTAAAAATTCATCAATGGAGTTATCGAGAACTTCCCATAATAATTGGTGCAACCCTTTGTTTTCAGTGTCACCTATATACATTGCAGGGCGTTTTTTCACAGCTTCCAACCCTTCTAATACTTTTATATCTGATGATGAGTATGTGTTTTTTTTCATCATATTTATATTTAAGAAAGATATTAAATAATTTATTAAAATTTTTTTATAGTATAAAAATATATATTATTTAATAAATTAAATTTTTATAATTTTTTTTTTTTTTTCTAATACTAAATTACTGATCATTTCAATATACTTATTTGTTATTTTTTGCACATTGTTTTCTAAATTTTTTATATCATCTTGAGAAACATTGTTTTTTTTTAGCTTTTTATAATTTTCTTTAAGATTTTTTCTGATATTTCTTATAATAACCTTGCTCGCTTCACCTTCTTCTTTTACTTTTTTGCTTATTTTTATCCTCCTCTCCTCAGTCAAAGATGGAATTTTTATTATTATTGAATTTTCTTTTGTTGAAATAAATAATTCTCTATTATTTTCTGCAATAGTATTTTTAATGTTATTAACCATTGTTTTTTCCCACGGTTTTATTAAAATAGTTTGCGAATTTTCTATTGTAATAAAAGAAGTGTTTTTTATTAATACCATTTCATTATGATATTCAACTTTAATTCCATTTAAAATATCTAAATTAATTTTATTGACATTGATTGAGTTGAATTTTGATTTTAAATAATTGTATGTTTCTTCCATATCAATATTTACTTTTTTTAATAAATCCTCCATTTAAAAAAGTTTAAGTACATGAAATATTTTTTATACAAATTAAGTATTAATTTTTTAATTTTTAAAAAAAATTAAAAATTATTAGACCAATATGATATTTAGGCGATTTGCTATTTGTATTTCTACTTTTTTTAGTAAATTATGCATAAATAATAAATTATTTTCTTCTTTTTTTTTAAGAATATTTTTTAATTTTAAATAATTTTTTTTTATCAACTTTTGAACTAATTTAAACTTAAACATTAAAATATTTTTAAAGATTAATTTATTAAGATTATTTTTTTCTTTTTTTATGTTTAAATTATATCTAATCAACCACTGGTTGCTTAATTTATAGGGATTATTAATAATTTTTAAAACTACATTTTGAATATTTTTATTGTAATAATTAATAAAATATGAATAATTTATTATTACACCTTTTAATAGTTTTAATTTAAATATAAAAAAAATTTTTCTATACTCTAGTGTCATAAAGCCTATATCTTCTAATTCAAAAATTAAATAGTCGTAAAAATATTTATTATTGTATATTATATTTTTACTATATAAAATCAATATTCTAATAATTTCTTTTTCTTGAATATTAATTTCACTGTAGTCATTTTTTTTATTTAAAAAGATAAATTTATTTATATTTTTTTTTTTTTTTTTTATTTTTTTTTTTTTTTTTAATTTTTTTTTTTTTTTTAAAAAATTAATATAAGATAAAAAAATTATTTCATTAATTTTAAATATTTTACTGCAATCTTGTATTAAAATAGTTTTTTGAATTAAATCAGGAATAAAGCTAATGCTAAATAATATATCTTTTATTAATTCTGATTTTTTAATATAATCATTTGAAAAATTTTTAATTGCAATAGTGTATTTAAAATATAAAAAACTTTTTAAATTTTTTTTAAAGTATTTCTTCAATTCTACTTCTCCTACCTTTTGCGCATAGCTATCTGGATCTTCTTTTAATGGCAATGATATTATTTTCACATTCATTCCTAATGTAATAATCATATTAATACTATTGAGAGTAGCTTTTATTCCAGCAATATCTCCATCAAATAATATTATTATATTATTTGTAAACTTTTTAATAATATTAATTTGATTATTTGTAATTGAAGTTCCGAGTGATCCGACGACATTTTCAATGCCATTCATATGTAATCTAATAACATCAGTATATCCTTCAACTAAAAAACAATTATTTTTTTCTCTAATTTTTTTTTTTGCATAAAAAATTCCATACAATATATTATTTTTTTTATATAAAACATTTTCTGAAGAATTTATATATTTAAATTTAGAATTTTTTGATTTTATTATTCTTCCTCCAAACGCAATAACTCTTCCATCTATATCGTGAATAGGAAACATTAATCTTTCTCTGAAAAAATCGTATTTTTTTTCTTTTTTTTTTATAACTAAACTTAAGTTTATTAAATTTTTTATATTAATTTTTTCTTTTGAAAATTGATAAAAATTATTCCATTTTTTTCCACTATATCCTAGTTCAAATTTTTTTATAAAAAAATCAGAAAAATTTTTACTTTTAAAATATTTTAAACCAACTTCGCCTTCTTTCGTATTCCATAATTTATTCAAATAGTATTCTTTGGTAATTTTTATTATTAAATATATAGAATTTTTGATATTTATTTTATTTTTATATTTTTTATTATTACCTATATCTATTTGATATTTTTTTGCTAAGTACTTTACAGCATCAAGAAAACTAACTCCTTGGATTTTTTGAACAAAACTTATGGAATCTCCCGAAACACCACACCCAAAGCATTTATAAAAATTTTTAATTGGACTAATGCTAAAAGATGGAGTTTTTTCGCTATGAAAAGGACAGCAAGACCAAAAATTTTCACCTTGTTTTTTTAAAGCAATAAATTCAGAAACTACTTCATTGATTTTAATTTTATTTTGTAATTCTAGTATTTTTAAATTACTAATAAACATTTTTATAAATTAATATTTACTAAAAAATAATAAATCTTATTAAATAATTTTAATTTAAAATATAAAAATATTAATAAATAAGCTTTGTTTTAAATGGTGGAGCTGGAGGGATTTGAACCCTCGTCCGAATAAATAAAAAATAATATTTTCTACATGCTTAGTAGTAATTTATTATATTAATAATATTTAAATAAAATTTAACTACAAAATTTTATTAAGTGCAATCCGTTATTTAAGATAAATTTTTATAAAAAACGCTATAATTCTATAAATTAGAATTTTGATTAAAATAATTTTTTTTTTAAAAAAAAATAAAAAAAATATTATGCTGTATAATTCTTAATTATGCAGCTAAAGCGTAATTAGATTCGCCGTTTTTTTTAAAAAGTTGAAAATTTTGTTTTACAGTAAAATATTTACAAAATACTGACATGCTTATAATAATTTTAATAATTACCGTCGATTCCATTCAGCCCCTTTCTTAAATTTAATACTATTTTATTTAAATTAAAAATATTAAAAAAAAATATTAAAATAATTATGTTAATAATAAAAAAAAAGTTATTATAGCTAAAAAAATTAGTAAAAAAATAAAAAACAGTATTATGCTTATTATATTTATATTTTGTTCTTGCATAGGCTTAATAATACAGTATATTCTAAGAAAAAAATTTAAAAAGTATTCAAAAATCGAAATAGGCTGTAAATTATCAGGATATCAGGCAGCAAAAAAAATACTCAAAGATCATAATATCACCAACGTTAATATAACATTTTCAAAAGGGTATTTATCAGATCATTATAACCCTATAAATAGGACAGTGAATTTAAGTGAGGAAAATTATTATAGCAAGAGTATCGCAGCCGTAGCTGTTGCTGCTCACGAATGCGGCCACGCAATACAGCATTACGAAGGATATAAATTTTTAAAATTAAGATCAAAATTAGTGCCTATTCTATCAATTACATCTCGATATTTTTCAATTCTGCTTATGATAGCAATGTTGGCGATTAATTATAGTTTAATTCCGTTAAAAATAGCAATAGTTTTTTACTCAACGATATTATTATTTAGTATAGTAACGTTACCTGTAGAGTTTGATGCAAGCAAAAGAGCTCTTAATTGGATAAATAATATTACTTCAGAAAAAGAATATCTTATTGCAAAAGATGCCTTATTTTGGGCAGCAATGACTTATGTCGTAAATACGATATCAGCATTATTGAATTTTTTATATTTTGTTTATTTATTAAATAAAAAAAATTAATGAAAAAAAATATACATCCAAAATATCAAAAAGTAATATTTTTAGATATTTCTAGTGGATTTAAGTTTTTAACTAGATCAACAATAGATTCTAAGGAAAAAATAAAATGGGAAGATGGGTGCGAATATCCATTAATAAAGTTAGATATTAGCTCTAAATCTCATCCGTTTTATACAGGTAAAAAAATATTTTCAAGCGCTGCAGGAAGAATAGAGAAATTTAAAAGAAAATATAAAAAAAATATTTAATTTTATAATTAAAAAAAAATTATAAATTAAATATTTTTATATTATATATATTACAAAATAAAAAAAATTATTAAATTTATGTTATTTTCAAATATTTATAAACATAAAAATATTAAAAAAAAATTTATAAATTTAATAAAAAAAAAAAATTTTTTTCAATCTCAACTTTTTTATGGACCAAAAGAATCCTCTAAATTAGTTATAGCTATAGCGTTAATAAAATATATCAATTGTATTGATATAAACAATATAAATTCATGCAATATTTGTAATTCGTGTACTAAAATAAACAATTTTATATATTCAAATATTGATCTTCTTTTTCCTATCAATTTAATTGAGAAAAATATTAATTATTTAGATAAATGGATATCTTTTTTTAAAAAAAATCCTTATAATAAAGAAAATAACTGGATATCTTTTATAAAAAAAAACAACAAAATCTATATATCTAAGGATCAAATAAAAAAAAAAATTCAACATACAAAAATATCTTTAGATTACAATGAATATAAATTTATAATTATTTGACTACCAGAATATATAGATAATAACTATTTTAATTTATTATTAAAAATAATAAAAGAACCAATAAAAAATGTGATATTTTTATTAATAAGTAATAATATTAATAATATAAATAATATAATATTATTAAAAATTCCAAAAATATATATAAAAAAAAACATTATTAATAAATTGAAGATATTACAAAAAATATTGCAAAAAAATAACTTTTTTAAATTTAAAAAATGGATAAGATGCTGTTGTTCTAATAAAATAAAATATATTATAGATCAGTCAAATTATTTTTATAATAAAAAAAAAATAAAAAAAGATTTTTTTAAATATGGATTGTATGTAATAAAATATAGCTTATTAAACCACCTTAATCATATAAAATCATTTAATTTAGAAAATAAGTTTATAATAAAATTTTCTAATTTTTTAAGTTTTTCTAAGATTAATAAAATATATAATATATTTAATAAGTATTATTTTCTTCTAAAAAAAAATATAAATTTAAAAATATTTTATTTATCATTATCTTTAAAAATATCTAATATTTTTAAAAAGTAAATTTTTTTTATAGTAAAAAAAAATAAAAAATTTCTTGATCATATAAAATATAGATAGTAAATTTAAAAAATATTAATATTTATATAAAAAATTAAATATAACAATAAATGCAAAAAATAACATATATTGTAAAAAGCATTTTAATCATTAATCTTTTAATTTTTGTACTAAATAAATATTTAGAGTTTGATTTTGTATATAAATTCGGATTAAGATATATTTTTTCTGATTTTTTTAATTTTTATCAATTTTTTACTCATTTATTTATTCATGTAAGCTTTATGCATCTTTTTGGAAATATGCTTATTTTATTTTTTTTTGGGCCAGTCCTAGAAAATACATTAGGTTCAAAAAATTTTTTAATTTTTTACATTATTGTAGGAATAGGTTCCGGGTTGTTGTATTCTATGATTAATTATTTTGAAATAAAAAATATTGAATCCATATATCATTCATATATTTTAGACCCTAATCCTGAAAGTTTAAATAATTATATTAATAAGTTTTCGTACTCAACTTATAATATATATTATAATTTTATGGATTCATTCTTTGATTATCCTAATAAAATTAATTATATTGAAGAAAGTAAAAATATAGCATACAATCTATATAAAACACAAACTAATATTCCAGTTATTGGAGCCTCGGGCCCAATATCAGGAATATTAACTGCATTTGGAATATTGTTTCCTAATAAAAAAATATTTCTTTTGTTAATACCATTTCCTATTAAGGCGAAGTATCTTATTATTTTTTATGCAATTTATGAGCTATATTCTGGATTACAAGCAAATCCCTCTGACAATATAGCTCATTTCGCTCATTTAGGGGGAATATTATTTGGGTTTTTATTTATAAAATTTATAAAAAAAAAATATAAAAATTAATAAACTAAATTTTAAGTAAAATTTATGGAAAAAGATTAATTTTTAATGTTCTTGTGTTGTTTAAATTTACTTTTATATTGATAAATAAATGTTTATCAGGAATGATATTATAAAATCTTAATGGCCATTCTATAAAGCAATAATTTCCAGAATAAAAGTAATATTCATAATCTATATTAAATATATCATTATAATTTTTAATTCTATAAAAATCAAAATGATATATTTTTTTAAATTTATTGTATTTATATTCATTTACATAAGAGTATGTCGGACTATTAATAATACTTTTTACACCTAGTTGTTTGCATATATTACTAATTAATGTAGTTTTCCCAGAGCCCAAACTTCCGTTTATAAGCCAAATTTTAATATTTTTTGAATATTTAATAATAATATTAGATAATTCTAGTAAATTAATTAACTTATTATAAATAATTATTTTATTATATTTTGATGTAAAAATATACATAATATAACTTATAAATTTAATAATGATTTTTTTGTTTTAATATTTTAAGTAATGCATAATAATATAAATTTTAAAAAAAAAAAATATAATTTTTTAAATATTAAAAAAATTATTAAAATATTACCACATAAATATCCTTTTATATTAATTGATAAAATAATTCAATTAAATTCTTATAAAATTATAGGATTAAAAAATATAACTATTAATGAAAATTTTTTTATAGGTCATTTTCCAAAAAATCCTATTATGCCAGGTATTCTTCAAATAGAAGCATTGGCGCAGGCTGGAGGTATATTAATTCTTAATAAAAAACTAAATTCTAAAAAATATTCTACATATTTATTATCTGTAGAAAAATGTAAATTTAAAAAAATTGTAATACCTGGAGATATATTAATATTAAAATGCAAAATCATCTTACCTATTAAGAAAAATTTTATAAAAATGAAATGTAAGTCATTTATTAAGGATAAATTAACATGCGAAGCAATAATATCTGCAAAAATAAAAAAGTAATTATGAACATTAATTTACACAAAGTAACTAAAAGGTATTCTGAAAATTTAATATTTAAAAAATTTTCTTATAAATTTTATGATAAAAAATCTTATATTATAACAGGGTCTAATGGAAGCGGAAAATCTACTTTAATGAAAATAATTTCAGGCTATTTGTCTCCAAATTCAGGTATTATCGAGTATATAGACAATAGTAATAATAATAAAGCAATATCTAAAGAATTTTTTTTTAAATACAATGCGATTGCGGCGCCATATGTAGAAATTATAGAGGAATTTACTTTAAAAGAATTTTTAAAATTTCATTTTAATTTTAAAAAAGATAATAGTAATTTATCAATTAATAATATGATAAATTTTTTAGAACTTAAGAAAGAATCAAATGTACAGATAAAAAATTTTTCCTCTGGAATAAAGCAAAAAATTAAAATTGGATTAGTGTTTTTGGCAAATTCGCCAGTAATATTATTAGATGAGCCAACTTCAAATATGGATAAAAAAAATATAAATTGGTATATAGAAAATATAAAAAAAATAATCAATAAAAAATTAATTATAATGTTTTCAAATCAACCTAATGAATATATATTTTTTAAAAAAAAAGAAATAATTAAATTAAATTAAATTTATTATATAATAATCTTTTTTTCCTTTTTGTATTAATAAGTATCTTTCTTTTAATAATTTAAAATTTGGCTTTTCATCATATTGTTTTATAGTAATTTTGTTAATTTTTAATCCTAAATTTTTAATCATTTTTTTAGCTTCACTTTTGGATTTAAAAATTAAAAAATTTGTAGAAATACAAACTAAATCTAATACACTCTTGGAATTAAAAAATAAATTTTTATTTATTTTTATAACAGGAAAGCACGAAAATATTTGATTAAGTTGATTACTGCTTATTAATTCTAAATTATAAAAATTTTTATTTCCAAAAAGTATATTAGATATATTAGATATTAAATTATATTCATTTTTAGAATATATAATTTCCATAACTGACTTAGCGATAGATTTTTGCAGAATTCTATTGAAAGGATTAATTTTATGGAATTTAATTATCTCTTCTATTTCTCTTTTATTGTAAAAAGTTAAATTTTTTATTAGTTTTTCGGATTCATAATCTGAGCAATTTATAAAAAATTGATATAATTGATAAGAAGAGGTTAGTTTGCTGTCTAGCCATATATTTTTATTATCAGTTTTTCCGAACTTACTACCATCTGACTTTGTTAGCAAAGGAAGTGTTATTGCATAAGCTTTTGATTTTATTTTTCTCTTAATAATATCAATACCTGTAATGATATTCCCCCATTGGTCAGATCCTCCAATTTGCAATCTTACATTTTTATTTTTAAATAAATAATAAAAGTCATAACCTTGAATAAGTTGATATGAAAATTCTGAAAAAGATATACCATTTTTAAGTCTATTTTTAACAGAATCTTTGGAAATCATATAACTAATGGAGATATTTTTTCCAACATTTTTTAAAAAACTTAAAAAATTAAATTTTTTCATCCATGTATAATTATTTAATATTTCTAGATTCTTTTTATGATCTATAAAATTAAATATTTTTAAAATTTGTTTTTTTATTATACTTTGGTTATAAATTATCTTATCAAGACCTAACACTTGTCTTTCCTTAAGCTTACCGGATGGATCTCCTATCAATGCTGTTGCGCCCCCTATTAATACAATAGGTTTATATCCTAATAATTGTAATTTTTTTAATAATATTAAAATAGGTAAATGTCCTATATGAAGAGAGTGAAAAGTTGGATCTATCCCAACATATATTGATGTTTTATTTTTTTTTAAATAATTTTCAGTACCTGGTATAATATTTTTAATCATATTTCCTGAGTATAAATCTTTTATAAAATTTTTCATATTAAAACAGATTGATAAATTTTTTAAAATTTAAAATTAATATAATATTTTTATAATATTATTAATAAAATTAAATTTTTTATAAAATGTGAAAATAAAAATTAACGTAAAAAATTATTTTAAATATAATATAAAAATAAAAAATATATATATAAATTATAGAATTGATTTTTTTTTAAAAAAAAACTTTATCTATTTAACAAAAAAAAAAATAAAAATATTAATTGAAAATAATTTTATATTAATAAATAAAAATTATATAAAATATAAATACAGAATTAAAAAAAAAGATATATTGGAAATAAAAATTCCTAAATTAATATTAAATAATAATACTAGAAATCAAAAAAATAATGTCTTATTTAGTGATAAAGATATATTAATGGTTAATAAGTTGACAGGAGTACCAATTCATCCAGATAATAATTACAGCGCACTTACATTGTCTAATTTTTTAAGTTTTGAATTTAAAAAATTACCTATAATAAAAAATTATGAATATCGATCAGGAGTTGTGCATAGAATAGATAAAAACACTTCGGGGTTATTAATTATTACTAAGAATAAAAAAAGTACAATTAATTTATTAAAAAAATTCAAAAAATATTTTATTAATAAAACATATTATGCAATTATATGGAATAGTGCTATAAAAAAAGAAGGCAAAATATCTATAAATATAAAAAAATATAAAAAAAATTTTACTTATTACAAGGTAATTAAAAATTTTAAATATACATCATTACTGGAATGTATATTGAAGACAGGAAAGACTCATCAAATTAGAACTCATTTAAAATATACTGGAAATACAGTATTTAATGATAAACGTTATTATGGTAATAAAATTATTAATATAATTAATTTAAAAAGATATAAATTTTATATAAAAAATTGTTTTAACATAATTTCAAGACAAGCATTGCATGCAAAAAACTTAAATTTTTTTCATCCTATTAATAAAAAATATATGAGTTTTAATTCTGAAATTCCTGAAGATTTTAAAAAAATAATAAAAAAATTAAATAAATTTATAAAAATAAAATAAATTTTTTAATTTTTTTCTTTATCAATTAAAACAATAATGTTATCGTTTAATACTTCAACTATTCCAGATTCTATTGAAAACTTATGCTCTATTGAATTTGCTTGATAAATAATATTTCCAGATTTTAATATACTAATAATTGGAGCATGTCCTTTTAAAACTTGAAACAAGCCTAATTCTCCAGGAAATTTAGAAGTTGTAATATTACCTTCAAAGACTTTTTTGTTTGGGGTAAGTATTGTTAAATGCATTTTTTAAAAATTTTAAATTATAAAAAATTTTATTTTACTAATTTTTTTTATTAGTAAAATAAAATTTAAAAGAAAATATAATTAAATTATTTAGTAGCTTCAGCAATTAATTTTTCTCCTTTAGATATGGCTTCGTTAATATTGCCTACTAAGTTGAATGCTGATTCTGGTAAATGATCTAGTTCGCCATCCATGATTGTATTAAAACCTTTTATTGTATCATCTAAAGATACTAAAACACCCGGTGTTCCAGTAAATTGCTCAGCTACAAAAAATGGTTGCGATAAGAATCTTTGAACTCTTCTTGCTCTATGAACAACTAGTTTATCATCATCTGATAGTTCTTCTAGACCTAATATAGCTATTATATCTTGTAATTCTGCATATCTCTGTAAAGTTTCTTTAACTCTTTGCGCTGTTCCGTAATGCATGTCGCCAAGAATTTCAGCATTTAAAATCCTAGAAGAAGATCCTAATGGGTCAATAGCAGGATATATACCTAATTCAGATAATTTTCTTGATAATACAGTAGTTGCATCAAGATGCGTAAAAGTTGTAGCAGGGGCAGGATCAGTTAAATCATCTGCAGGAACATATATAGCCTGAACTGATGTAATAGAACCATTTTTAGTTGATGTAATGCGCTCTTGCATACAACCCATCTCAGTAGCTAAGGTTGGCTGATAACCTAAAGCAGATGGCATTCTTCCTAATAATGCAGAAACCTCAGCACCCGCTTGAGTAAATCTAAATATATTATCAATAAATAATAAAACATCCTTACCTTTTTCTTCAGTTTTTTGATTAGCTATGTTTTTTTTTTCCATAAATCCATCACGAAAATATTCTGCAACAGTAAGGCCAGATAAAGCTGCTCTTGCTCTTGCTCCTGGGGGTTCGTTCATTTGTCCAAACACTAAAGCTGCTTGTGATTTTTCTAGTTCTTTGTAATCTACAACTGATAAATCCCAACCACCTGATTCCATAGATTTTTTAAATTCTTCGCCATACTTTATAACATTAGCTTCTATCATTTCTCTTAATAATGAATTTCCTTCACGAGTACGTTCGCCAACACCAACAAAAACTGATAACCCACTATGAACTTTTGCAATATTATTAATTAATTCCATAATAATTACAGTTTTTCCAACACCAGCGCCACCAAATAAACCTATTTTTCCACCCTTAACATAAGGTGTTAATAAATCAATTACTTTAATTCCTGTTAAAAGCAATTCTGTAGAAGCTGATAATTCATCAAATGCAGGTGGAGCTCTATGTATAGGATGTGATTCTAAAACACTTGGCTGAGGCATACCATCTATAGCATCTCCAGAAACGTTAAATAACCTACCTTTAACTTGATCTCCTGCAGGCATTTTCATTGGGCTGCCAGTATCAACTACTTCCATGCCTCTGAAAAAACCATCCGTACTATCCATAGCAATTGTTCTTATTCTATTTTCTCCTATATGTTGCTGACACTCTAATACCGCTTTTTCTCCATTTTCTTTAATGATTTCTAAAGAATTTAAAATATTTGGAAGAGAAGTCTCGTTGCCAAATTGAACGTCTACTACCGGTCCTATTATTGTAATAATTTTTCCTTTTTTTGTCATAATATTATTAATTTTATAAATATTTAATAATTTTATTCAAAGGTAATACATAAAATTTTCTTTTAAAAATAATAATTTCTATATATAAAATATTTTTAATAATTAATTAATTTTTAATTTTAAAAATATTAATAATTTTATAAAATAATATTACATCTATTAATAATTTTAAAATTAAATATAATTTTCATATCCATAATCAATAAATAGTAAATTATTTTTAATACTATTAACTGCTAATTTGTCGCATAAAATATTTTCTAAATTCTTAGAATGACCTTTTATCCAAATTATTTTAATATTATTTTTTTTATAAACTTTGCAAAATCTTTTCCACAAATCTATATTTTTTATTTTTTTAAATTTTTTTTTAATCCAGAGTGTTAGTCATTTTTTTTTTATTGCATTGACGATATATTTGGAATCAGAGTATATAATAATTTTATTTTTAATATTATTTAGTGATTCTAATGCAATAATAATTGCAAGTAATTCCATTCTATTGTTTGTGGTTTTTTTAAAACTTTGAAATATTTCTTTTCTATAATTTTTATATTTTAAAATGAAGCCATACCCACCAGAACCAGGATTGTAATTACATGAACCGTCTGTATATATTATAATTAATTGCATGATAATTTTATAATAAATATTATTTTTTTAGTAAAAAAAATACTATTTTCTTAAAAATTAAAATACCTTCTCTTGTAAAAGATGATATAAATATATAATTAATATTTATCAG
>Ga0209302_10000205_pt1 | contig 36678 bp, 33 predicted proteins | sample ArcOceMetagenome_2_FD_187445 | JGI IMG/M metagenome (GOLD analysis project Ga0209302, IMG submission 187445) | Marine eukaryotic phytoplankton communities from Arctic Ocean - Arctic Ocean ARC135M Metagenome (SPAdes) (version 2) | ecosystem: Environmental > Aquatic > Marine > Oceanic | place...
TTATAGAAGACCTGGTCCAAATAGAGCTGCTGTGAAAACAAAAACAGGTACCAAAACCTGTAGGTGGGTTCAATTTCCTGAAGGAAAAGCAATCATGCCTTCCATTTTGGAGGAACTTTTGAAGGCGCGAAAAGCAACAAAAAAATTAATTAAGACAGAAAATGACGAGTTTATGAAAAATATTTTAGATAAGCGTCAATTGAGTTATAAGCTAACTGCGAATTCATTGTATGGACAGTGTGGTGCTAGAACGAGTACATTTTACGAAAAAGATGTTGCTGCTTCAACCACCGCAACGGGTAGAATGCTACTTATTTACGCAAAATGTATAATTGAAGACGTTTATGGTGATTGTGTATGTGATACCTCATTTGGACAGGTGCGAACCAGAGCTGAGTATATCTATGGCGATACTGATTCTGTATTCTTCACATTCAATCTAGAAAATGTTGAAACTGGTGTTCCAATAAAAGGAAAAGATGCGTTGGCTATAACCATTGAGTTAGCGCAAGAAGCTGGTGTATTGGCATCCAAATTTCTAAAGGGACCACATGATTTGGAATATGAGAAAACGTTCATGCCGTTTTGTCTCCTATCAAAGAAACGATATGTGGGGATGTTATATGAAACAGATGTAACAAAATGTAGTCAGAAGAGTATGGGTATTGTTCTAAAACGAAGAGACAATGCGCCCATTGTGAAAGATATATATGGCGGTATTATAGATATATTGATGAAAGAACAAAATGTAGAACAGGCTATTGAATTTCTTCATAGCTGTTTGGAAAATATTCAGAATGAAAAATACCCTATGGATAAATTAATCATTTCCAAGTCACTCCGTTCTAATTATAAAAATCCTCAGCAGATTGCTCATAAAGTTCTTGCTGATAGAATTGCGGAACGTGATCCAGGAAACAAGCCTTCTTCAGGTGACCGAATTGCATTTGCGTTTATTCGCAATACGAAATCCAAATTACAAGGTGATCGTATTGAAACGCCGACCTATATTGATGAAAAAAAGTTGAAAATTGATTATGAGTATTATATTACGAATCAAATAATGAAGCCGGTTCAGCAGGTATTTGCTTTAGTTCTGGACAAAATTCCTGCGTTTAAGCGTAAGATGCTAACGTTTAATAAATATAAAATGCAGATTAAAGATTGGAAAAAAACATTACCAAAGGATAAATCTGATAAAAAAATAGACGATCTTAGAAATAAAGAGGTTAAAAAACTTCTATTTGACGATACTCTTAATAAGATTAAGAATAAGGGAACCAATACGATTGGTAATTATTTTGGGAAAAATTTATTATAAAAAATATTAAAAATATTAAAAATATTATAATTAATTATGATTTTTAATATGCTTATGCGTTGTATTTTTTTCTACTTTTATTATATTTGTTACTCTTACGTTGTTTTTTTAGTGAGCGCTTCTTTCGACCACCAACACGTCGTGTCTTGTTATCATTACCTGACATATTTAAAGATTTTTTGAATTTGGAAGCCTTTATTTTGGAAGGCTTTATTTTGGAATATTTATTTGCCACCTGTTTTCTGCTGGTATTATTTACCTTTTCTGTCTTTAGTTTGGTATTTAAACTCTTCTTTCTTTTTGATATTTGTGGTGGTAAATTCCTCTTATCATCGGTTAATTCTTGTAGAAGTCTGTTGGTTTTCATAATTTTATTTTTTGATGGTACCTGGGTATCATTCTGGGTCTCATTGATACGGACTGTGTCCACTTCCATAACTGAATCTTCATCATGGCTCGTCGGAGACTCAATATCCATCCCAGGAGACTCAATATCCATCGCCGGAGACTCAATATCCATGACTGGCTCTTTAACTTCTACACTCTGCACCACCGTTTCAGAACTATTCAAATCATCTAACTCCTGATTAATATCTTTTGTCATGTCTCTAATAACCTCATAAAACTTTAATTTTACATTAATATTCGACGTATTCTCCATACGTTCGCGTTCTTGGGACATTTTACTATGATAAAATAATGCTGCGGATTGTATTTCTTTAACAATATCATTGTATTGTAATATATAATCAATCAGGCAATTCATTTGTTCATATACTTTTAAATATACTATACTAGCGCTGTCTTTTTTTATTATTTCAAATGCTGTTAGCATCTTAGAAATCTTGCGATATACGTCAACTTCCTCTGGTAGTTTGGGTATTTTGTATATGTCTTCTGCTAAATCGGTATTATTATTTGCTTTGACAATAGTCATTAATCCTGTCATATTCTCCTTGAAATTCTCGTATGATAAGATTAAGTTAGGAATAGTAACAGTGCTTTGTACGATGACTACTTTTGTTTGAATTGTACCATCTTTCTTAATCTTATCTTTACCAGATGCGTCTTTTACAGGTATACGATAATCGCTAATAAACTTAAAGATGTCATTAATTTCTAATTCTTTCATTAAATCATCTAGTAAGTTCATCATATTTGTCTCGGGGTTATTTCCAAATAGTTGTGCCCATTTAAAATATGTCACCCCCGTTAATTTTTCTACAGATGTCTTATAATCGTTTTTGACATCAATTGCGGGTAAGCAGTTATATTTACGTAATGTAGTTGAAGACTTTAATATGGTGGATGGTTTCAATGTATTATCTATTACTCTTTCTAAAGCCGTCTCATTTATAGGTGAGGTCGTATTTTTGATTTCAGTTTCAATAGAGTACGTAAAATCATAGTAAGGATTTGTGATGATTTCGTTATTATCTTTCTTAACATATGAAGCATGGGTGTTTGCTAATTCTTCCGATATGCCCGTAACAACTTCCCGTGGATTTCCATCCATGACATCCTGTATTTGTTGATTTACATTACTACCGCGACCGCCTATTTCAAATATGTCCATAAGGTCTGTCGCAATAGACGCAGGTTTTGCGTTTTCTGGATTTGTTATTAAGTTGATTTTCTTAAATATAATCGTTTTCGTTGGCTTTAGATTTGCTTGCACCTCATTACTTTCAACTTTCTCTACGTATTCATTCATTGTTGTAACGACTTTAGAGGCTATTGTTGTATTATTAATTTCTTTATCTCCTTCGTAAACACGAATGTAATTTAAGAATTTTGATAATTCCTGTCCTTTTCGTTTTTTCTCATTTGTTAGCATTTGATCTATTTCAGAGATATACAAATTTGCGTAATCTGCGAAAACGGCTTTGTTTGAAAAGTTTTTCATTTCTTCAGGATCTATACATCCGCGTGTATTTCCTTTTTTACACAATAGACTCTTTATTTGACTAGTTATACGAGGACCAACTCCTCCGCGAGGGCTAACTTCGGTTAATACTGTGAGAATAGTTATTAACTGATTATGTAAAATTTCTTTTGTACATTCTATTTGAGTATTATAGTTCAAAATAAAATTTTTAGCATTGCTCATATCGACCAATAATTTCCGAAACATTTTAAGGCTTTCTAATACGGTTTCATCATTTCCAAGGATACTATTTAGTTTGAGATTAAATTCCTTTACACCGGATTCAGTTAAATATTTATTTAGTTTTTCAGTAGGTATAACGGGTAATACATTTCCATTAATAATGGATTCATTATTTACGTCATTTACATTTAATTCAAATAAATCTTTCAAAAATGTTGAAATATTAATACGCACTCGTTCCGGCGTATCGTCTAATAACATCTTATATGTAGATATACATGATTGCGTATCCGCATGAAAACGAGTTTTATTTCCGAGTAAAGGATCAATAATAGTTGCTTCTTCTATGGAGGAGTCATTTTCCATTGTATCTATAGCATTTAAAAATAATCTGAATGTTTCTTCAACACTTGCTACTGGTGACCCTATGCTTTCAGCCGATGGTGTTGAAACAGTTGAGTTAAGTGTAGTCTCTCCTTCTACGTCAACATCTACACTTTTGAATGATGGACCGATTAACAATGATGGGGTATCGTATAAAACTGCCTGAGTAAATGTATTTTTATCATTGGTTGATATAAATATTTTATCTACTAATTCGTTCAAAAATGTTGCTATTGTAGGCTGTCCGTGTTTGTTTTCATTTAGTACGTTTTTTAAATGTCTTACAAATTCTACTTGATTCGCGTCGCCATCTGCTTTGAAACTTAAAACAATCATTTTGAATATAGTATTTGGTTCTACATTGTTTAAAGAGCGTATACCCTTGTTTGGTAATATATTATCATATACCAAGCTTGCTAATCTCCATAACCGTAAATGAGAATCGTCGGTTGGCTGTTTATTATGTTCAGCCGAAGTAACATACTTATCGATATTACTTATTTCAAAATCCTTGAAATATATTTCGTATTGATTTGTGTTATTAGACGTGTTTGCTGGTAATTGAACTTTGAAGTAAAGTGCTACATATTTGTTATCTTCAAATTTAAATCCAACATTAAATAGTGATGATATATCATTGTTTGGCACGTCGGAATCTTCTATGATATCAGAAACCCCCGATATTGGAAATTCTTCCTGTACTAAATCACTAGATACGCCATGACGCTTAAACATTCCATTCAATACTCTGGTCGTAGCAATTCTAGTAATAAATGCTTTTTCATAATTGAGGTTTAATAATAACTGAAATTGTTTAATTGTTTTCATATTCGGAACCTGAAAAGGAGGCGTAAAGTGTCCTTGCGCCGATTGAATTTTTTGTAATTTACTTAAATTAAAATCATTATCGCTCACTGGTGGACGTGTTGCTGGATCCAACAACATAGCACTATTTACTAATTGACCAATGAAAGGAAACATTGTTTTAATAGATTTTTTTCCTATTCCTTCAGTAACTGAAATGGCCGATTTATATGCGTATTCCTGGTCTGGAACCGCAAACATATTGGATACATTATCATCAAATAAAGGTAAAAGTCGTTTATAATTGTCGCCAGCATCTTTAAATTGATAATGTAATTTTTCTATTTCCAATTTGTACGGTGCGTTTCGTGCTGTTTGTAAATTTTGGGCACAGTAGAAATATTCAGTATCATCCTCGCCGTCTTCACCATCTTCAGCAATACCTTCTTCTGGTTTAATATCATAAATGTAACCATTTTTCTTATTGCACCACTTTTTAATACTGTCCTTGAGCTTTGATTTATCTATAGAGAATGACTTCCAGAAAAAAATATCATCTACTCCAACTTGGTTTAAATAGTTGAAAATAGAAATCATATATCCAAATTCGTTTGTGTATAATTCTTTCTTGAGAAGAGAAATAACAGGTTCTACAGTTTTTAGGTTAGTATCGGCTATAATCTCCGATTTATCTGTAAATAGGCGATAGAAGTTATCATCAAATTCAGGTAGAAGTGTTTTACTTTTCAATTTGGCTTTTTTGAAATCATGATTGTTTTCAAATGGTTGCTTTAATTCGGCAAGCATCATAGCTAAGTAGTCTTCGCGTATGGTTTTTTCTTCTATTGTATTCGGGTCAAACTTTTTATCCATACGCACCTTGTAAAATTGTGGATTCATCTCATTACTTCTTGAAATTAGATTGCTAGCCTGATCTGTAATAATATCACCGCCTGTCATTAAAGATGTCTGGTTCATTTGAGAAAATGCTGTTTTCGCAATTTTGTCCTGTCCAGTTTGAATATTTCCAAACTCGCCTTTTGCTCTAAGTTCACGCCATTTTTTCATTTGCGCATCGGATTGCTCTGCCATTTTTTCTTGACTTAATCGTAATTTTCTCTCCCCTTCTGTTTCATCATCACCACTATCACTATCACTATCGCTATCATTATTAATAACATCAATATTGCTATTAGTTTGAGATATATCACTGATTTCCGACTCTTTAATCGTTGATAATTGCTCTTCTTTCAGTGGAAGAATTTGGTGAATATAATCACTCATCAAAGTTTCAGCGTCTTCCATCATTTTTTGATGCATAGCATAATCCAACATGTTACTATTCATACCACTTACAACACCTTTACAAAAGTTATAGTTATAGTTTGCCCCTTCTAAAGCTTTCAATAATAAATGTGATTGTTTATTTACTGCGTTGGATGATGGCGATTGTGCTACTGGTGCTGGTGCTACTGGTGCTGCTGGTGCTACTGGTGCTGCTGGTGCTGCTGGTGCTGCTGGTGCTGCTGGTGCTACTGGTGCTACTGGCGCTATTGGCGCTATTGGTGTTGCTGGCGCGGATGATATGATTGATTCCTGTGTTTGTTGCGTACTATTTAATCCCTGTTCGTTATTACCTTCACTCTTATTACCTCCATGCTTATTTTTAATCGTTTTATTTCTTAATTTTTGTCTCTGAATAAGTTTTGAATAAGGAATCATTATATTAACGTCTCATTTTTTTATTAAATATTATACAAAATTTAATATAAAATTGATTTCAAAAAATCGTTAAAATATAATTACAACTACAATGGAATCAACCGAACAAATGCAGACAACTACTGAAGATAAAATCATGATTGAGACCGGGAATGTTAAAACCCAACATATAATAAATGATGATTGTATTAAAAAAATGAAAGAAATGAATGCGGACAGTGTTGATATTATAATTTGCGATCCACCATATAATATTGGAAAAGACTTTGGAAATAATAGTGATAAACAGGAAATGGATAAGTATCTTACTTGGTGTGATGAATGGATAGCCGAATGTATTCGTATCCTAAAACCAAAAGGAACTCTTTACATATATGGATTTAGTGAAATATTAGCATTTATAAGAGTAAGAATACATATAAAGGTAAGATGGATTATTTGGCATTATACTAATAAGGTCACGCCATCTCTTAATCATTGGCAAAGAACCCATGAAAGTATATTATGTTGTAGTAAAGAAAAACCGCATTTTAATCGTGATGATGTAAGAGAACCATACACAGATACATTTTTGAAAAATGCTGCAGGTAAGGTTAGAAAGGCAACAAAAGGTAGATTTAGTAACGGAACAACTGAAACTATATATAAAGCACATGAGAATGGTGCTCTTCCTAGAGATGTTATTAAAATATCAGCACTTGCTGGAGGAGCTGGAAAAAAGGAAAGAGTTGATCATCCAACACAGAAACCATTACAACTATGTGAAAAATTAATTAAAGCATCAAAAAATGGTGATGATACATTATTGGTAGTTCCATTTGCTGGTTCTGGAAGTGAATGTGTAGCCGCAAAAAAAGAAAATATTAACTTTATAGGGTTTGAAATTAATGAGGATTATGTAAAATTATGTAATGAGCGATTAGACAGTATTACCGAGTAAATTAAATATCTGTGAATAATTAATTTTAGGCTTACTATTATCTATTTCAGTAGAACATACCTTATATTTTTCAATATCTATAATGTTAAAATTATACCATAATTGCGAAGACATGGAAAATGTAATATTACAATACTTTGATTCCCATCCAACAATTTCACCCTTTTTTTTTCCATTTTTCCCAAGTTTTGGGGTAAGTTCATTAATCTTAAATATATGACAGTCTTTTGGAATTATATACCACATATATTCTATCATGGCGTGTTCTTTTTCATTTCGTATTAGTATAGAATAATAATCAAACGAACTGTCTCTTTTTTCAATTTCTGATATAATATCTTGTACATTTCCATTATTTTTATCACTACAAACACTTGACAAACGATAAGAAGATATGCTAATATTATTTCCATTGGTTTTGGTAGATTTGTTAGATATATTTAAATTATCAAATCTATTATCTTTTCCAGAAGTATGATTTCCATTAGCTTCATCTGTAATGGAACAAACTCCACAGACGATATTACAATTTATTTCTTCCCAAACGCTTTCCTTAATAGGCGTCTTATTAATCATAGTATATCCTTTAATCACGTCATTAAACTCTTTATGTAATGTCTTACATTTATTATAAAACGGATCATTATTTTCTGATGCGCTAAGATCGGGGGTTATCGTTTGAATTTGTTCTTCCATTATGTTAATTATTATAACATAATAGAAGTCTTTTTTATAAATCAATTTTTAAATCATTTAGTTTTTATCAGTTGTATTTTTAATTACAGCACGATTCTTCTCTCATACGCTGGTCATGTTTAAGTTTATCTTCTAATCGTGTGAAATACTTTTTTGACATACCCGTATAATGTCTCGTCTTCATCACTTCATTTCTTGGCTTAGTACAGCAATCAGTGTTTTGAATTTGTTCTTTAGAACAGTCGCAATTTTTTTTTACACTGATCATTATACTATTAGTATATATAAAAAAAATCATTGATTAAATGAAATCATATTCTTAGAAGTCAAATAATGATATATCACTATAATTATATCACTATATATTAAAAAGTATCATGAGAAAAATTCCCAAAACCACTACCAAATCTATGAAGAATATAATTAGAAAAAAACATTCAAAACGAAAAACACAATCAAAAAAAAGTGGCGGTGCACCTTCCACACCCGTTACTGATTATTCTAATCATGATTTAACGAATAAGAATTTTTCAGGCATGAACTTAGAAGGCGTTAATTTTTCAGGGGCAAAATTATCAGGTGCTAATTTTTCAGGTGCGAATTTAACAGGTGCTAATTTAAAGTTTGCTATTATGTATCGTTCACTTTTAAAAGGTGCGAATTTAACAGATGTGAATTTATCAAGAGCTGATTTAGCAGGCACAGACTTAGCAAATGCGAATTTATCAGGCGCGAATTTAACAGGTGCACGATTAGACGGTATTAATTTAGCAGGCGCTACTTTATCAGGTGTAGATTTAGAAGGTGCGAATTTAGAAGGTTCGAATTTAGAAGGTGTTGATTTATCAGACCTTGATTTAGAATCTTTAAATATGCAGCGTGTTAATTTACAAGACGCGGAGCTTAACAAAGTGAATTTAACAGGTGCAAATTTAACAGGCGCTAATTTAAAGTTTTCTAATATACAACATTCACTTTTAATAGGTTCGAATTTCACTGGTGCAAATTTAGAAGGCGCTATTTTAACAGGGGCGGATTTAGCAGGGGCGGATTTATCATGGGCTAATTTTTCAGGTGCTAATTTAACAGGTGCTAATTTAACCGGCGCTAATTTAACAGATGGATACTTAGGAAATGCTAACTTAACCGGGGCAGACATGACAGCCGTAATTACTAATGATAATACTATTTTCACTCTTGCCAATTTTACGGACATAACAGTAGAAGACGATTCTGTCCTCCGCAGTATGTTAGATCCTCCAACATCCACTTCAACTTCAACATTACGTGAACAACTACTTCAGCGCAAATCTGTTAAATTAACCGAATATGCCGAAAATCCGTTTAAAAATGGAATCTTGTCTAGTTATAATGTCATACTGCTCGAAGATGTTAATTATTGCGAATATATTAAGAATAAAAATAACCTGTTAATTTTCTTTGGAAAACAAGTAGCAGTTATTGAGAGGGATACACTTACACCATTTATAGAGTCGTTCACTGTAAATCCCGATAATATTGTATACCGCTGTAAAGAAGTTGACGGAGCATTTCTACCTCGTGATTCAAATATTATAAGCGGACCGGCGTTGAATATGACCGCGATCGGGTTAAATGGACCGATAGTTCCCTTAGAATATTTAGATGAGGTAGTTAAAGGAGGTCATCAAATATTTATGATTGAACCTACCGATAATGTAAAGGAAATGCCAATTGCTTCATTAGGTACGCGATTGGGCGGAAGCGTAGTCAGTGCAAACCATTGTCAAGCAAATGTAAATAAGCAAATGTGTACTATATCTTATATAGAAAATAGCACATTGTTGGAAGCATGTAAAACGTCTGGAGCTAAAACTGGCGGAAAAAAGAAGAGAACGACACGTAAAAAGAAGATACAAAAACGTAAGGGAACAACTAAACAAAAAATATAGAAAGTAGGAACATCATTGGTCACGTTTAGTGTAATAAAAATTTGAAGTATGAATGAAAAAATTGAAAGCTTTTTAGATAAATGTAAGGTATATCAAAAACAACATAACAATCAGCACAAGCAATTAAAAATGTCCGCAACTACCGCAAAGATGATGACTAAGATGATACGACGACGTGGTCGTTGTAGTGGTTGTAAATCACGGTATCATGATATCAGGACATGTCATGATATTGATATATTCGGTTGGTGCGCGGGTTTTATTACCGAAAAAGAAAAAAAATTAAATGATGAGAATCTTGAACAAAAAAAATGGAACTGTGATTACACGAGAAACAGGTTTGAAATCCAGTCCGCCATAACTTTACAACACATAGAGAGAAACATTCGCAATTACATTATTCCGTATACTTCACAAAATGGCAACCCGCCATTGAGGTCGGTGATGGCGTGCGACCGACACCACACGACGAATGAATTATGGATTGAGCACATGCATACTCTTAATAAAAACTCGGAGCGACGGTTATTTAAAGGGTATGGAGAGCATTATTACCGTTCAATAAAATGGTATAATACTTTTGTAGATAAACTTAATTTCACTATAAAAAAAAGCAAAAAATTTGAAAAAGATACACTTCACAATGTGAATGCTGTATCAAAGAAGCATCATCTGCCTCTTGAAATCTGTAATAATATTGCTGAATATATTTATAAGTGTCCCTACGAGGACGGGGAGGAGATATTATATTATGAAATTTAACAGGTATTTCAGTAGCTTTTATGTGTTTGAACCAATATTTTTTAATAAAATTGATGGAATATAACATTACATTATGTAATATATAATATACATTAGCGATGTGTCATCGTGGCGATCGTGTTAAACTACATACATTGTCAAGCAATATTGTTTCCGACGAGTCCTTTATTATTTTAAATAATACAGGAGTAGATGATCTATTGCTTCCTTATACTCAATATAAATTAATCAATATATCCAATTGCGAAATTCATCATGAAATAAAGGTATGGGACCATGCGGGAGGACTACAATATAATTTAAAAAAGGAGGATCATACTCTATTTTCATATATATTGTCAATTATATATCTCATGTATTTTAGCTGTAGATAATCAGTTCCTGACGTAAGTAGTTAGATGAGGTTAACATATTTTCTTTAATAGTAAAATTGATATTTTTTAATATTAAATATATACTTCATTAACAATATAATGAAGTGCAGTACTAACGATGAAAGGTTGGCTAGTTTTGCGACCAAGGAAGCTTGGCGCTCAACACTACCAATGAAACATGGTTGTATTGCGGTATGTGGTGGAAAAATTGTAGCAAAAGGATGTAATAATTACAGAACTTTTTCAAAAGACGGATTGATTGAAAATTGTTGCTCGTGCCATGCTGAGGTGGATGTTTTGAGAAAGTGTATTAAACAAAATGTTAAGAGTAAAATTAATTTATATGTGGTACGTATATCAGATAAGGGCGAGTACAGAAACTCAGCTCCCTGTAACAAGTGCGTCACTTTACTGAAGCAACATAATGTAAAGATGATAATATACAGCACAGACGAGGGTTTACTTCGGAAATGTAAATTAATTCACTATCAAAACACTCATGAAACAGGAGGCGAAAAGGCCATATTACATAATCGCGTATCATCAAAGCATATGGGTAACTATATATTATTTAGAGATAATTTACAACATTTATGATCCATATATAAACATACGTATTATATACGTATTATATCTATTTTTTATTCTGTTTATTCTGTTTATTCTTCTCAATTATTTTTTGTATAACATAACAGTCAGCATAAGGTTTCTTACAAATTGGACAATCTCCCATTGTTTTATTTTTCATTAAACTCGGGACCCTAGGACATCCTAGTATGTTCCCCATATATATAATATATATAAATAAAAATAGGATAAATTTGACTCATTGACGTAGTATGTGTAAATAAACAAATATGTTCATATTATATGAAAGATTATCTAAATTCACAAATAATAACATATATGGGTAATAAGCGAAAGTTACTTAAAAAAATAGAGGAAATATTAATCGACTTAGAAGGTCGTGAAGGAAGGAAGTTATCTATAGGAGATGGTTTTTCTGGTTCCGGTATTGTATCTCGTCTGTTTAAAACGCGTGCGAGTGAATTGTTTACGAATGATATTTCTGATTATAGCGAAACATTGAATAAATCTTTTTTAACAAATGTGAATGAAAATGAATCTAAGATTATTGAGAAATATGTCAATACCGCCAATCGTCATGCTGATAAATGTACGAAAAAATATTCATCCCCCTATGTAAGTGGTAATTGGGCACCAATTGGATCTATAGTTCCTGGCGATAGAGTATATTTTACGGAAGAAAACGGTAAACGTATTGACACGCTCCGTAATTATATTGATACTTTACCAGAAAAATATAAACCATACCTTCTCGCGTCATTGATTGTAGAATCTTCTATTCATAACAATACGAATGGTCAGTTTTCCGCGTTTCATAAAAATGGAAACATTGGTCAATATGGCGGTAAGAATAGCGTGGATATTCGTAGAATAACTCAACCCATTATGTTAAAGGTACCAATATCTCATAATAATAAATGCGCTGTAAACATACAAAAGCAGGATACTAATAATTGGGTAAAAGAGATACCTGAATTGGATCTCGTCTATTACGACCCTCCATATAATAAACATCCTTACATCATATTTTATTTTCTATTAAATATCATAAATAATTGGAAACGCGATAATGATATACCGGATACGTATAGAGGTCAACCATTGGATTGGGAAAAATCTCTATATAATAGTTCAAAACATGCGGAAGCAACATTAACTGATTTGATACAAAACACAAACTCTAAATATATTTTACTCTCGTATAACAATGGAGGAATCATTCCACTTTCTAAACTAGATAAAATACTTAAAGATCATGGTAGTGTTGAGAAGATTCCGGTTGACCATAAAACTTATAATCGCATGAAAGGTATTAGCGAATATAAGCGCACGAGTGAAAAAAAGCCAATAGAAGAATATTTTTGGTTACTTACAAAAACGAAACATTAATAATAAAATCATACGGAAAAATTGACTCCAAATATAAGTATATAATAAATATAAAACCAGGTATATTTTAAAAATGACTGACATGGAAGATCTTATGAAAATTAGACCTAGTAAGTTTAATAATGAGGCACATAAATTTTCAACCGAGTTAATTATTGAGACGCTTGAGTATATCGACACGTATATATCAAAAGAAGTTAAATTACATCACAAAACAATGAACGCCGGTCAACTCATTCATCATCTTCGCAATAAGACACAGCGTGCGTCAAACGCGTTTTTCCGTTCAAAGAAATCGGACTTTATTAAAAAAACCATTCTTTTAGACTCCTATAATAAACTACTTTCTGAGAAGAAGGTGAAGGAGAATAAGTTTATTCCAATGGTGTTGATGAAAAAGCCGGCAAACGATATTTCTGGTATTAATCAGGTTACTATTTTGACATCTCCTACTCCTGATGGCCAAAATTTCAGCTGTAAGCACGATTGTTTCTATTGTCCAAACGAACCAGCCCATGAAGGTAATAATTGGACTCCTCAACCGCGAGCATATCTATCACAGGAAACTGCTGTCCAACGTGCAAATAGAAATAAGTTTGATTCGTATGACCAGACGGATAACAGATTAGAATCTCTTCGTGCGTGCGGGCACAAATGCGACAAATTGGAATTTATTATTGAAGGCGGAACATTTACTGAGTATCCAAAATCTTATCTAAAAACCTTCTTTCGCGATTTTATTTATTGCTCGAATACATTCTTTGATGATGTGAAACGTCCAAAATTATCACTGGAGGAGGAGATAAATATTAATAAGCATAGTACGTGTAAGATTATCGGAATTTGTATTGAAACACGTCCGGACGCTGTTTTAGAGTTGGACGAGGATGGTATTCCATGGACTCAGACACTATTAATGTGGGGCGTCACACGTATTCAGTTGGGTGTTCAACATATTGACAATTCTATTCTTAAAAAGGTAAATAGAGGCCATACTATTGAAAAGGCGATTGAAGCGATTAGAGTTTTGAAAGATAATTGTTTCAAGATTGATATTCATTTGATGCCAGATCTCCCGAACTCAACACCTGAAAAAGATAAAAACATGTTTGATGTAGTATACCAAAGCCCAGATATACAACCAGACCAAATTAAGATATATCCCTGCGAAGTTGTTCCATGGACAAAAATTGAGAATTGGTACAAAGATGGTAAGTATATGCCTTACGGTGATGACAAGAAGAAAATGCAGGATGTTCTTGAATACGCAATGTCTACATGTCCTCCATGGATAAGGCTTCCTCGTGTTATTCGCGATATTCCAGACCAATATATTTCTGGAGGTATCAAATGCGGTAACATGAGACAGGTGATTAATGATAAATTTAAAGAGGTATCAATAGAAAGTATGGATATTCGTTATCGTGAAATCGGACGTCATCCAGAATATACAATTGATGATGCCCGCATGTTTGTGAGGAAATATACAGCATCTTATGGGACTGAATATTTCATTAGTTTTGAATCCGCTGACAACAAGGCAATCTACGGATTTACACGTCTCAGAATCAGAAAGGGCGAAATTAAGGATCAAATATATCAACATAGTCTTCGTAACATGGGGCTTATTAGAGAACTACATGTATATGGCGGAGTATCTAAAGTAAATTCGTCCGGTGAAATTATGTCTATGCAACATAAGGGTTTAGGTAAGCAACTTATAAAAAAGGCACAGGATATATCATACTTTCATAATATGAAGGGGACTGTGGTAATATCAGGTATTGGCGTTCGTCATTATTACGAACGATTAGGGTATACTCTTGAAAATAATTATATGGTGAAGCGATTTGTCGTTGATATTTCTAGCCTATATGGTATATGTGTGATACTTTTGGCAATAATCATATTATATTCAACTTAATGAAGAAATGATGAAATAAAAAAACAAATAAACATAAACAAATAAAAAAACAAATAAGATTACATTTTTATTTTTTATATGGAGCTTCCTTTTTATTTGTTCCCTCTAAACGAAAGTATAAAATAATGTTAAAAAAAGTTATTTAAACGTAATTCTATTATATCATTACAATGGACGCTACACTTGAAAGTATTGTATCAAAATTAGTGGAATTGGACGAACGATTAACTGAATTGAAAGAGGAAAAGAAAAATGTAGATGAGAGCATCAAAGAATTGGAAGAAGGATTAATTCTATATTGTCAAACAAATGAAGTGACTGTAAATTCAGTAACGCAGGGAATGTACAATGTTAAGCCAACTACTGGACGTAGACTAAAAAAGAAGTAGATAATCATGCTTATTTACCTACGCATTATATCTACTGTAGTAGCATCGGACATGCATGACTTTTTTGATTCGATACTAGTTCCAGATAGTTTTGAAAATGCCTGACGTTTAAGATTGTTTTTATATGTAAAATAAATTATCATCAGGTAGCTAGAATGCATAGTGTAGATATATATATATATATATAATAAATAATGTAAACATGGTATAATTGGTTACATTATTGAAGTTAAAAATACTAAATAAAATACTGATTAAAACACTGATTAAAATTAAAAATTGATTAAAAGAGTATCGTTATTAATTAATATAATATGACCATTATTAGATATAAGACAATAATTAAGACAATAATTAAGACAGTGATTCAAACGAAAGTATATAATACGCCCATTATAAAGAATATTTATAATCAATCTTACAACAGTAGTAAACGTCTCGTGACGAAAGAGCGAAATCATGAAGGACAATGGAATAATAAATATCCAATAAAAGTATATACATTAAAAAATAAGGAAAAAGAGGAGGAGGAGGAGAATGATAAATATAATTACAAAGATTATATTAATCGTATTATGAGAAATGGCGGACTATAAGTGTAAATTAATATCTAGTTAGTATCTAGTTAGTATCTAGTTAGTATCTAGTTCACTATTATGAATCAAATACGCTACTAATTCTTCAATATATTGCCCCTTTAAGCAGTCGCGATGCATACGTATATCTATTTTTTTAAGCATAGCAGCTAATTGTTTGATTGTTTTTTTTCTCAAATAAGTAGTGAGATCCGAGCACAGTGCCGCTCTCATTATATGAGATTGTATATGATATTGGTTGTTCATATTGCTAAATTTGTATTGCCAATATATTTGTTTATTTGTATATACTGTGAAATAATACGTCAATTTTTCCGCACGTGTTTCACGTACAATAACACATCAATAATGCGTCAATAATGCGTTAATATTCGTACTATCTTCCAGCATTTACATCGAATCCTAGATCTTCCATTAGTGTATTGGAAGTAATATTATCATCCGATTTAAACATACTCCAATATGTTCTTGGGATTCCATTCCTGGATTTTAAATGTTGCACGCAATTTAGATCATTTAATTTACAGTTTGCGACTTGAGGATCTAAATATACCGTTTCTCCATTTAAATATTTTCCAATAAGAAATACATGACCATATGATTTATCACCTATGGTATCAAAATATCCACAAAATGCTACATGTCCCGGATGGAGTGTTTTAGCTAACATTTCAGCCCAGATTTGAAAATTACCTACTTGAAAATAATCATAGTATGGTACGTTTTTAGCAGGATTGTTTAGATAATTATGTAAAATAAATGCCATTTCCATCTCGTCATTATCTACTCCCTGTTTACCAGTACATGTAATGCGTAAAATATTTGCTGTGTATCTGTCAAATATACCAATCAATTGCATAGCATTAACAAAGCAATCCATTTCTGTTAATTTCTTATTTAGTAAACTCTGAAACCCTGAAATATTTTCATCTGATATTTTAAACTGTGCCATTGACATTTTAGATTTACCTGAACCATCCCTCCATGATAAATTTAGGTTATATTGAAAACTGTTTGGAATAATTTCGTAACTTTTCCTAAGATTACCGCGCACAACGTCAATTGGACGTACAAATAAATTACCTCCTTTCATGGGCGATTTAGTTTTTTTATTCAACTGTTTCCTGCTCTTTTTCTTGTTTATTTTTTTCATATGTTTCGACACCTTCATTAATATAATAAAATATTATATTTTATCAAATCAATATTACTAAAAGAATTTGTAAAAGGCGAAAAAAAACACTAAATATGGTTTAGTTAGCATAATGTAATCATGATATATGTATGGATTATGTAAATATATTTTTACACATCTACATTATCGTCATCAATACCAGGAAATCCCATTAACATTTACGGGGTTTATATTGTCTCCATTGGTGACAATGAATCCAATGTGTCGGGATTGCAGTGGGTAACGTCTAATTCAATGTTAGTAATGTCAAATATGTGGATAGCAATAGGAACGTGGATAACAACAAATTTGTTATTTACAACGTATGAGGCATTTTTTAAAAAAAATTGATGGTAACTTACACTAGAAATGGAAAATACAAATCACGATTTAATACAATACCGACACAACATACTAAATGCCTTGCTCAGTTTGCTTTGACCACGGACACAATATTCGCACTTGCCAATTCAAAGATGGATTTATTACTGGAGTTAACCCCACTAATATCAAACAGAAAAAACAGAAAAAACAGAAATCAGTATTCAAAGACAAAAATCAAATGTCTCTCGCGCTAAGAGACCTCCAAGAATTATACAGCGACAGAACAAAACTTTTAGAAAACAAACACAAACAACTTTTAGAAATTAAAAAACATCTGGTTCGTTTTACTCAAGATAAAAAATTTCTCAAAAACTTATTCATTCGCAATTCCATCCATAACTGGGACGAATTGCGAATGAAGAAGTTTTTGAGAAACCGAAAAATGATAAATAGAAAACCCAAACCTCTACTCCCGATTCCTCTTTCAGCCGAAAATAAAAATGAAAATAACATAAAAATGTATAAACGTAGCGTATGGAATTATAACCGTGAAATAATGAAATATAAGAAGGAAATAGTTCAAGCTAACGTACAATCTCCTAATATGCGCAATAAGAATTTACGTCATAACCATCTCTTATACATGATTACACATTTTAGTCGTTTTAACTCCACTATTAAACTTACAGACATAATTAATCATAATCAACAAACAATTATTTTACCCTTTCAAAAAAAAAAAGTTGATGACATATACAACTACACCAAGCATAATAGAATAGTACGCCTCACAAAACACTATAATGAATCTCTCGAACACAGTACAAAGCTTCCGACCGATATAGTAAGAATTGTAGTATCATTCTTAATTTAATTATTTAAACAAATATATTTTTACACATCTACATTATCGTCATCAATACCAGGAAATCCCCAATTAGTAAATTTATGAATGTTTCTCGGATGAAACCTATTTTTCATTAATTCTTCCACAAATCCACCTTCTTTATACATATTCGTCTTCATGGCGTTGTAGTCAATAGTAAATATATTTGGATTTTCAGACAGGTAAGACCCATACAACAACCAATACATCCCTATATATTCCATGTTTTGTTCAATAATATGAATAGCATTTGGATTTCGTGACAACTCTCCCCAATGCACTTTATTCAAGTTTTTTTCCAGAATATGAATAGCATTTGGATTTCCAGACAGGTAAGGCCAATATACTTTATCCATGTTTTTTTCCAGAATATGAATGGCATTTGGATTTCCAGACAAATAATACCAATCCACTTTATCCAAGTTTTTTTCCAGAATATGAATAGCATTTGGATTTTGAGACAACCAACGCCAAGACACTTTATCCAAGTTTTTTTCCAGAATATGAATAGCATTTGGATTGTGAGACAAACAACTATAATTCACTTTATCCAAATTTTGTTCCAATAGATAAATAGCATTTGGATTTCGTGACAAAGATCGCCAATCCACTTTATCCAAGTTTTTTTCCAATAGAGAAATAGCATTTGGATTATTACCAGCAATGCACCTCCATACCACTTTATCCAAATTTTGTTCCAATAGATGAATCGCATTTGGATTTTGAGACACCTCCTTCCAATGCACTTTATCCAAATTTTCTTCAAGAATATGAATCGCATTTGGATTGGAAGATAATGAATACCAATGCACTTTATCCAAATTTTCTTCAAGAATATGAATAGCATTTGGATTGGAAGACATATACTCCCAATTAAGTTCATCAAATGGTATCCAGTCGTGTAACTTCATAGGAACTTTACTATTAATTATTGATAGCATGTTGTTTTCGTTATTTATATATATATCTAATAGCATTTTGTTTTCGTTATTAATATATATATCTGATAGCATTTTGTTTTCGTTATTAATATAATATATATACGCAACCAAAATGTATCAATTTTGTATAACAAAGGGGGTAAAATTGATAACATTTCATTTTATATTGTGTGATATAAAATGAACGATTTATGCGAACAGTATTATGATATTCTTGAAGAAACACACAATATTCCTATGAAACATAATGAAGACAATGATTTGCTATATATGACAAATACTAAACTTTACAATCATATTCATGATTTTATAATTAATAATAATATAAAGCGACTAATAGTATCTCTTAGTGGCGGAGTGGATTCAATGGTAATGCTTGAAATTCTATTATATATCCAACAGCATACCATTCATGACTTATATTTCGTTTGTTGTCATTTAAATTATAATAACCGCCCAGAAAGTATTAAAGAACGTGACTTTCTGAATATATATTGCCAGTTGAAAAATGTCCCATTCTGTTTTCGTAATTTGAATTATAAGCGCAGACATTATACAAAACGTGCGGTTTATGAAAAGATGACGCGCGATTTTCGTTATACATATTATCGCGAATTATGTGACGAAAATAACTCATCTGGCGTATTTCTGGCACATCATAAAGATGATATATGTGAAAACATATTTAATAATATCATGCGCGGAGGACATGAAATCACCGATCTAGTTGTGATAAAAGAGAAAAATGTTATCATGGATGTTAATGTTTATAGACCAATGTTACCTGTTTATAAAAATCATGTGTATGATATTGCGCATACTTTAAATATTCCTTATTTCTTAGATACTACGCCTGATTGGAGTTGTCGGGGTAAGATGAGAAGAAATATATTTCCACAATGCGATGATTGTTATACTAATACATATAAAGATGCTATGTTAAAATTAGGACGAGATAGCGAAGACATAAATAATATTTTACATAAATATTTATTGAATGACTATATAGCGAGTATAAATATCATTGAAAAATCATTTGTACTTCCAAATAAGCCAATAATTTGTGAAACGTATATGATGAAACTAATATTGAAACATATTTGCCATTCAATCAACATTCCGGTGATGAAATCATCCAATGTAACGCTTCTGACAAAATACATTGCGCAGTCACACGTTGGTAAAATTAAAGTATCCCTTCTTAAACACTATACGATTACTGTATCTGAAATGGATGTGTGTTTTGATTATAATTCGTCATGATTATTCAGTTCGTATTTAGTTTATTGTTTAAAAACTTATTCATTTTTTTAACGACTTTTTTTTCAGGAATAATAGTACCATCTAAATACGATTCTAACGTCCTTAATTTTATATTCATTTGCTGTGCAAAAGTATGTATAGTATACTGGGATTTATTAATTGCTGATCTTATTTCATCGTGAAGTGTGTAATTGTTCTCATTGACAGTTCCATAATGATGAAAATAATCTTCCATTAACGAATATATATATTTATATAATATTATTATTATTATATAATACATATAATACATATAATACATATAATACATATAATACATATGAATACAATACGAGATACTAACGAAAATTCGTATTTATGTAAAAAACATTATAATCGCTATAACGAAACGCGGTTCTCTCCATGTCGTGGAAAACCATGTAATATATGTAAAAAACGTAAACCAGATGGGTATACAAATCCAGATCATGTTTCTAATCCATTTGGATATTTGTATTTGATCCCTAACATATGTACTCCATGCGCGATAGACCATAAAAGATGTATGTGGTGTTAATTTATACGGGCAATTCTTTTTTTAGAAAATAAAGGGTATGTGTCCATGATCGGAATTTTTCATTTTTTTGTAGGGGAGTCACAGATACATATGATGGTCTCACAAGTAAATATATCCATATTAAAATACATGTCCCAAGACAGCCCAATCCAATAAATATCTCGGTGGATTTCAAAATACAACATTTCTCCCTATCTTCTGAACAACACGTCATATAATTATCACGATTAATTGCTTCGTTTTCATTTATTGTTTCGAAAAAGTTACACATTTCAGAGGATTCGTAATAAAATATTTCTTCTGAACCACATTGTAGTGTTGGTTGTGCTGTTGGAAAAGACGTAGGGATTGAGGTAGAACCACGCTCACAACATTCTTCGTAATTATTCGCGCAACAATCGACCACAGTTTTGCAAATCTCACAATTGTCGGAAAATATCACACTCAAATCGTTGCGCACGCACGTTATATCTTGTCTGGGCGTGTATAGATAGCCATTGCTCGATACAGGGCATATAACGTGATGGTATATAAATTTATCACAATTGCTTAAGCATGTCATTATTGATAATAGTAAGTTTATATTTGGTTACACTATTGATAATGTATATTAACGATTATAAATTATCAATTATAAATTATCAATTATCAATCAATTTTTGTATTATATTCAATTATAAGGTAAACTATGGCGATGATCACACCAAATGAAAAAATACAACTACCGAATAATTGTTTGTCTTCTTCCCATTGCTGAGTGTGATTGATATAGTGGCGCAGTTTAGTATTAGTATGGCGATGTGTCATTATTATTATAATGATAACAAATATTTAAATTGGTTATAATGGTTATAATGGTAGAACAATAATCTTATTCTAATTTATTGAAAATGGTTATATGATCACTGACAGTTTCTATTCCTATATATGAACTTATTTGTTTTATTAAAACTTCTGGATAGATTAGTCGGTTTAATATAACTTTAATAAATTTTCTTCTCGCTTGAACTCTTTTGATGTAATTAAGTGTAAGGCATAAATTTTCATTTTCTGTAGGACATCCTATTGGGTTTAAATATGCTCCAAGAATATTTTCCATGAATACTTTATAGCATATCATATTTGTAGTTGTAGTTGTAGTTGTAGTTGTAAGTGTAGTTGTATTCAATAAATTATTAAATCTATGAATAAAACTTTTTGGTATTAACTTTTGAAGTCCGTTATGCTTTGTTGACATGATAGTATTTTCAGTCTTTAATTTTAATATTGTCATATTCTATAATTATTTGTATGGAATATTAATCTTTCAATTTTGTTATTTACGAAATTATGCGAGTATCAATGTTTTATCGTTGAAAATATCAATTAACTCTTGTTTTTTTAATCTGCTAATATTGTCTCCACCTAAGCCTCTCTGTTTTGCTAGAGATTTTAACTCTTTGCTAGACATTTTAGAATAATCAACACTTTCAATAAATATTTGTTTTTCAATGATTTCTCCTAAATTTATCTCAGCACTCGCAATATCAGTATCTATTGTCTTTTCTTCACTACGATCCTCATCATCCTCATCATCATCATCCTCATCATCATCATCATCCTCATCGTCATCATCCTCATCATCCTCATCATCATCATCCTCATCATCTTCCTCGTCAATATTTCCTAACGAGCCGGATGAATCAACATAGTCTCCATCATAATCTTCGTCATCATCATCATCATCATCATCGTCTTCATCCTCTTCATATATTGTATTATCAACACCTTCATCAGTGACAGGAATAGGCGTGAAATGTTGATATTTTACAAGAAGTTTAAGTTTATTTATTTCATCGGTCATTGCGGTTAATAGCTGAAACATTGATGTAAATTTTTCAGCATATTCACTCATTTTCTGCTTAAAAATAATATATCCTACAACAATCAAGAACAATAAGCCTAAAGATGGTAAAATTGGTAATAAACCAGCTAGCATTTATTTATGAATATACTAAATTTACATTTTTCTAACGAAACATGCGCCTATAGAATATTCGATAACCCTATTAATTTAGAATATGATAATAGTTCTAAACTGGCACCGCCTCCAGTAGATACATAATGGAATTTATGATCAAATTTATTTACGAAACAGGCGGTGTCGCCGCCACCAATAATAACTTTTTTATTCTTACTCATCATAATATTAATAAGAGCTGTACTACCATGGTTGTATAAATTATTTTCTACCACACCTAATGTACCATTCCAAAATATGACATCATATTTATCTATTAATTCTGCCAGTTCTACAATTGATTGCATACCTATGTCAAAAAAATATTCATCTTCTTCTAAATTTGAAACAGTATTATATTTTGGCGTTATTGATATGTCTTTACTAGACAACCCATCGGTCATCAAATATATTTCTGCCTTATTAGACTTTATATCATTAATATATTTTGTATATTTTTCATTTTTCAATATGCTATTAATATTTCCACCTGCAATATAAATTCCATCAATCTTTTTCGACAAATTATCTAATAGCGGCAATTTATCATCCATTTTAGCACCGCCCATTATTGCTAATATTTTCTTATTATTTACATTTTGTATAATATCGGTTAAACAATCCACTTCATTTTTTATAAGATAACCATATCCCCACTCCTTACTTTCTTTAACAGGTCCAGTAATACTCAAATGATCACGATGACTACACGCAAATGCGTCATTAATAAATACATCTCCTAATTTTAAATATTTGTCTTTAAATAATTCATACTCATTCGTTTTATTTGTACATGTTTCAAATTTGTAAAAACGAATATTATCCATCAAAAATAGTTTACTATCGTCTGACTGAGAATCAAACTGAGAATCAAACTGAGAATCAAAATCATTAGACTCTAAGTGTTCTACTATATTTAGGTTCGGTAATTTATTCAATTGTAGAAGATTATTTATTTCATTTATATATGTTTTAAAGTTATTTTTATTCTCTCTACATTTAGGTCTACCTAGGTGACTAACGATGAGTATATACGCTGGGTCCTGTTTATGTATATAACTTAAGGTCTTCAATGTTGACTCAATTCTAAAATAATCTTGAATATTGCCTCCTTCTATAGGAATGTTCCAATCTAATCTCAATACTACCCTTTTACCGGTAAAATCCATATTTTCAATAAAATATTTCTTTTCATATTCTTTATTTTTTTCAGTATTGTATTGTACCATATGATTTAATAACTCAATAACCTTTGATGAATAAGACCATTCATTGTCATACCAAATTGAAAGTTTAAATTGTTGCTTTTGCATAGCCATACATGCGTGCTTATCGATAATTGAAGGACATCTTGTCGTAGCATAATCTATGCTTGTTTTAAATTTATCATTATTTACTTCTATGAAATCATATTTATCTAATGTATTCAAAACATCATCTAATTCTACGTCTGTATTTAAATTAATATTCAAATCAATGTAACTAACATTAGATACAGGTACACGAACAGATGTTCCGTGTACTTTACCATCTAACTCCGGAAGTATTTTATTAATTGATTTTGAAGCACCCGTAGTATGAGGGATTATATTATTAAACAACGATCTGCCTGTTCTGTTCTTTAGCTTGACTGTATCTACAATTTGTTGTGAAGACGTCGTAGAGTGTATAGTAATGAAGTTTGCATTGTCAATTCCATATTCATCGTTTAATACTTTTAAAACTGGAATTAATGCGTTACTTGTACATGATACGTTATTGACAATTTTTTCACCTTTGTAATTATTATGATTACCGTTGACCATAAATGAAGGTGTATTATCTTTCGCAGGCGAACACATGATTAAATAATCTACATCATGTTCTTTAGCCTTATCATAAGTCAGGTAAACTCCTGTTGCATCAATAACATAATTTATACCATATTGTTTCCAATTTAACTGCGATGCGTCCCTAGAGTTTAATAAATTAATCACTTTATTATTGATGCTAAACTGATGATCGTTTATCACGTTAACTTCCCATGATTTATCATACGTATGTACGCTATCATTTCTAAGATATGATTCAATATTATGTATATCAAATTCAGGAATGTTAACAGCTACTACATTCGCGTTACTTTCAATTAATTGTAAAAACACAATTTTACCAATTCGTCCCAAACCGTTTATACCAATACATGCCATACAATACGTAAAGTATAAAATAAACCAAAAAATTAAAATTTGCTTTATTATATTTTATTTTATAGATGATATAGTCCAATATATAAGGTACTAAATAAAAGTATAAAGAATAAATAACGATACATGTCTTTTTCTTTTACATACTCATTATTAACTAAATACGCACCAATAGTGATTCCGAATAATGATCCAATAATAGTACATATAGATATTGTCCAATTAACATGACCCTTTTTATGATACAATAATAGTCCCGGTAAACTTTGAGGAACTAATTGTAATGCGAGACCACTTGCAACCGCAGTATGAATTGGAACGCCAGAGGCTATTAATAGTGGCATCATTAATATACCTGCCCCTATTCCTATTATTCCTATAGATATACCTGTTACTAAACCAATAACTATAAATAGTAAATAATTCATACTATATATATATATATATTACTATAACACAATAAAAAATAGATAGTATCTTACTGTATCTTACTGTATCTTACTGTATCTTACTGTATCTTAATGTATCTTAATGTATCTTAATGTATCATCTATTTAGCTAAATATGTTACAGTATCATTAATAACTTCAATAGGATAATTCAAATCTCTTAATACTTTTACGCCACCCTTATGTTCTGAAATTCCAGATTTAAGCTTATATAAATATTCAATGTCATCATTTTTCACTACTATATCCATTTGTACATTTGTAATATTTTTAACATCAATCAAATTCTTACACAATTCAACAAAATGAGTAGTTAACATGAAATCCACATTATGTTTCAACATATATTTAATAAACGCATATGCGCTTGCGTTTGCTTCGTATGGATTTGTTCCTGAATATAGTTCATCAAATATACAAAAATGATTTTCTTTTTTATTATCATCTAATGATGAAATAATCTCTCTACATCTCCTTGCTTCCGCCTGGAATAGACTATCTCTATCTGAAGTGTCTGGAATATTTAAGTAACTATGAATGTACTTATACATCTTTGTACATCCACTGGTATAGAAACCATATCCAATTTGCTGAGAGAGTAGAACATTGAACAGTGTTGTTTTAATTAGTGTCGTTTTTCCAGAAGCATTTGGACCACTTATGACAAGGCTATCTTTCAAGGTATAGTCATTCTTCACATGTTTTTTATTCTTAAACGCTGGATAATAGGCTCTTTTGAATTTAGTATTCTTTCCAAACTTAATACTATTTATATTTTTACTCTTTATATTATCCTGAATATCCTGAATATTTAATATGAATCCATTGAATCCAAATGAATACATAATTGCGTTATGAAAGTCTGAGTCATGATATATATGGTATAACATTTTCATGGTATAACCCATATTTGATAAATTACGAACATTCCACGAATAGTCATCAATCTGATCAAATGATTGTAAACGATTTGATAATATATCTCTTTGTACATACATTTTATCAACAAATCCAGAGTATGTAGAGAGATTTTTATTCTTATTACCAAAATCATCAATCTTTGCCACAGTATTCTTAATATAATCCCTCATTTCACGAATATAAATATTAATGTTTTTCATATTGAAATGAAATCGTATACATGATATAATGTTTTGATATATTCCAAAAATGTACATGAATGCTGAAAATAATAAATACACAGTTTGTCTCCAGTTTTGAATAGAAAAATTGGTAAATAATTGAACAAGTGAATTATTCATTATCATCATTTTTATCATATTGAAGTATTGTGAGTATGTAACCTTGACACCATTATACTTAAGAATAATAATTGGTATGAATAGTAAGAATAGTGGATATATTAATGCAATTAAAGGACTAGCAAACTTGTATAAACAAATAATTTCAAGAAATAGAGAGTTATTATTCAAAAACTTAAGATAACTATTATCTATAAATTGGAATTTATCATTGAATTCCGGATCACCCTTTAGTGTTTTCCAACACTTTAATGGTTTGGTGTCATATATATATTCTTTTTTCAACATTTTTTGTGTATCCTTTATAAAATGTTTATCGTCTGTATAATATTCTCTCCATAATTCAGATGTTTCCTTAGCGTATTCATTCTCGTTGCAAAATAATGAATTGTACAATGAATTATTTTGCTTTGCTCCTGATAATTCTAGATCATCAATAATATTCTCAGATACTGGCATTTTTCCATCATTATGAGATATAGGAAGTTCGAAATACTTATTTATATTATCTAAATTATGGTTCATCTAGATAATATATTTATTATTAATCATGCTGTTTAACCTATTATATTCCAATCAAAACCTATACATTATTTTTGTTCCTAAAGTTTTTATTTTGGTCAATTAGTTACCAGTTTGAAATAATTTCATGATTTCATCAAGTAATAAATCAAATGGAATGTTTTTGAATAATTTTGATATTCCATCAAATACTTCAGTAAAAAGGTCTTTGAATATATTAATAACCAATGTTAGAGGACCTAAATTATAACATTTTGTTCTAAAATTCATGTAATAATTCAAATCAAACTTAAATCCGATTAATTCCATTATTGTTTTTATTATCATTAAGAAAAATGTAATTATTGGTATAATTATAGGTTTTATGATAAAATTATTAATAAACGAAATAATTCCTTTCAACCATGATGGAAATATTTTATCAAGTCCCCATAAGACCCCATCATAAGTAGCATCAAACATATATATTGGAATACACATTGGTATTTTTATTAATGCTTTAAGTATCTCTTCAAATACTACTCCTATTGCTTCAAATATTCCACCTATTTCTTCAAAGACGCCAGCTATAGGGTCTAGTACATATTGAATGAAGAAGGCTCCCAGTTCATCAAATATCATAGGTATCCATTCTAAGAAAATATTGGTAGCCATATCTTCTACTTGATCAGGAATATTATCGATTTCATTAGATATTTTATTTAAGCTCTTCCAAATTTGGTTTATTGAATTAGATGCGGCGCCATTTACTTCATTTGCGGCATCGTCAATTTCATTAAAAGCACTATTGGCAGCATTTGTTATTTCATCAGATGCCTGAGCTACGATATTTGACAACTCTTCTTTAACTTGGGCAGCTAATTCGTCTGGAACTGATGATAATTGTTCAATATCTTCGTTTAGTTTAGATACATCAATTCCCAATTCTTTCACCTTTGAAATTTGATCACCTAATGTCTTTCCTAAATTACCAACTTCATTTATACTTTTTTGAATATCTTTCACCGAGAATGCGTCTACCCGTTTCTTTATATATGTGTAAAAGGTATATAATAACAGAATGGACAATATTACAATTGAAAGTAATAAAATCAAATCAAATTCATATAGTATTGCATTGCGCATAGTTGGATATATATATATGTTTTGATATTATTATTATTGAAAAAATTATTGAAAAAGATTGTTGACTACATCTACAAAATCTTTCATAATTGTAACAAATTTATCAAAAAAAGTAAATGATGGATAACATTTATCAGTGTTAATACCTAAATTGAAGTTGAATCCAAATAGTCCAAGAATAGTTTTAATTACGGACGTAATAAACTCTATTAAAGGTATAAATAAATTTCTTATTATTGATTTTAACCAGTCTGGTAATATAGTTTTTAACACAGCATTAACAGCATCCATTGCCCATAAAGGACTACATGAAGGTATGTTAATAATTATTCTTAGAATGTTCATAAATATCTCAAACATGGTATCAAATATAGCTTTTATTAAATCAAAAACTACATTCAGCGAATCTAAAAACTCGTCTTCAAAAAATTGTTTCATATCATTAAAAATGCTTCCCATCGTGTTTTCTAATATTTTTAATATTTGAGAAAAAAAGTTTGATATAATGGTAGTTAACTTTGTTCCAATTTGCGTTATTTCCGAAAAAATGGAATTAAATTCAACATTTAAATCCTCTTCCATAGCACTAAATGTACCTTTGGTTTCTTCAGTAACTTCACTGAATTTTCTATTTGTTTCCTGTCGTATAGCATTGAGGGCACGATTAGACTCTTTGGAAATTAAATTTCTAAACGTTGTTGGAAATTGTTCGATTATGTTTAATTCTTTAGCACTATTATTAATTTGGTTACCTACTTCCTGAACACCACCTTCAAGTGTGGTAAACTGTGATTTTAATTCTGAACTTGAAGAGACTAATTTTTTCCACATATTCTCTAATTCCTGTAATGCTCGCAATTCTTCAGCTGCTTTTTTTGCTGCTTTTTCTGCTTCCTCTGCTGCTTTTTTTGCTGCTTTTTCTGCTTCCTCTGCTGCTTTTTTTGATGCTTTTTCTGCTTCTCGCGCTGTCTGGTTTGCGGCATTGGTTGTGCTGTTTGCTACCTGGTTTGTGGCATTGGTTGTGCTACTTGCTGTTTTGCTGGCTGTTTTTTTTACTGCTTTTCCTATCTTTTTGAAAAGTCCTCCTTCTCTATAAATATAGTATTTAAAATAATACAATGCAATAATGATAATGATAATTATTGGAATCATATAATATTTAATTATTTTGATATTACTATCCATATTTAATTTGGATATATATATATCTTATTATTATTATTATTATAATAGTATAATAATAGTATTATTATGGACAATATTACAGACAAATAGAACGAAAAAATTTGAATCCATATACATTATTACTGAAAAAGATTGTTGACTACATCTACAAAATCTTTCATAACTTTACCAAATTTGTCAAAAAAAGTAAATGATGGATAACATTTATCAGTGTTAATACCTAAATTGAAGTTGAATCCAAATAGTCCAAGAATAGTTTTAATTACTGATGTAATAAATTCTATTAAAGGTATAAATAAATTTCTTATTATTGATTTTAACCAGTCTGGTAATATAGTTTTTAACACAGCATTAACAGCATCCATTGCCCATAAAGGAGTACATGAAGGTATGTTAATAATTATTCTTAGAATGTTCATAAATATCTCAAACATGGTATCAAATATAGCTTTTATTAAATCAAACACCACATTCAACGAATCTAAAAACTCGTCTTCAAAAAATTGTTTCATATCATTAAAAATGCTTCCAATCATGTTTTCTAATATTTTTAAAATTTGAGAAAAAAATCCGGATATAATGGTAGTTAACTTTGTTCCAATTTGCGTTATTTCCGAAAAAATGGAATTAAATTCAACATTTAAATCCTCTTCCACAGCACCAAAAGTACCTTTTGTTTCTTCAGTAACTTCACTGAATTTTCTATTTGTTTCTTGTCGTATAGCATTGAGGGCACGATTAGACTCTTTGGAAATTAAATTTCTAAACGTTGTTGGAAATTGTTCGATTATGTTTAATTCTTTAGCACTATTACTAATTTGGTTACCTACGTCCTGAACACCATTTTCAAGTGTGGTAAACTGTGATTTTAATTCTGAAATTGATGTAAGTAATTTTTTCCACGTATTCTCTAATTCCTTTAATGCTCGTATCGCCTCTTCTGCTGCTTTTCTTGCTTCCTCAGCTGCTTTTCTTGCTGCTTCTTCTGCTGCTTCTGCTACCTTTTTAGCAGCTTCCTCTATTTCCATTGCTACTTTTCTTGCTGCTTCTTCTGCTGCTTTTGCTGCTTTTCTTGCTTCCTCCGCTGCTATTCTGGCTAATTCTTTTGCTTCCTCTATTGCTATTCTGGCTGCTATTCTGGCTACTTCTTCTGCTTCCTCTATTGCCCTTCTGGCTGCTTCTTCCGCCTCTTCTAATGCTATTCTGGCGGCTTTTTCAGCTGCTATTCTGGCGGCTTTTTCAACTTTTGCTGCCTCTGCTGCGGCCTCTGCTGCGGCCTCTTCCAGCGCTATTCTGGCTTCTCGTTCGGCTTTTACTGCCTCTGCCGCTGCCTCTTCCAGCGCTATTCTGGCTTCTCGTTCGGCTTTTACTGCCTCTGCCGCTGCTTTCTCTACTGCTATTCTGACTGCTTCTTTAGCTTTTGCTGCCTCTACTGCTGCCTCTACTGCTGCTTTCTCTACTGCTATTCTGACTGCTTCTTTAGCTTTTGCTGCCTCTACTGCTGCTTTTTCGGTGGCTATTCTGACTGCTTCTTTAGCTTTTGCTGCCTCTACTGCTGCTTTTCTAGCTGCCTCTGCTGCTGCTTTTTCTGCTTTTGCTGCCTCTATTTCGGCTTTTCTGGCGGCCTCCGCTGCTATTCTGGTTGCTTCATTTGCTGCTTTTTTTGCTTCTGCTGCTTTTTTCGCTGCCTCCTCCTCTGCTGCTTTTCTTATCTCCTCTGCTTTTTTCGCCTCCTCCTCTGCTTTTTTCGCCTCCTCCTCTGCTTTCTTCGCCTCCTCCTCTGCTATTCTGGCTAATTCTTTTGCTTCTTCCTCTGCTTTTTTCGCTACCTCCTCTGCTTCCTCCGCCGCTATTCTGGCTAATTCTTTTGATGCCTCCTCTGCTTTTTTCGCCTCCTCCTCTGCTTTTTTCGCCAACTCCTCTGATGCTTTTTTCGCATCTGCTGCTTTTTTCGCCAGGTCGTCTGCTGTTTTTTTTGCGGTATTGTCTACTACTTTACCGGCGGATTTCGTTGTTTTTGTTACTCGTTTACCTGTGGATTTCGTTGTTTTTTTTATTCCTTTCCTCGCCTTTTTGAAAAGTCCGCCTTCTCTATAGATATAGTATTTAAAATAATACATTGCGATAATGATAATTAGAATTACAGGAATCAGATAATATTTAAATATTCTGATATTACCCCCTATATTACCCCCTATATTACCACCTATAATACCACCTATAATACCATCCATATTAACTTATATATAGGTAATATTATTATAAAAATATTATAAAAATATTATAAAAATATATATTAAAATTGATTTAAACCTAAAATTAAAATAGTAATAGATAAATGATTCGTTATACACGAAAGGAAATAGACGTTATTCGTAATAAGCATATAACATTTAAAATATCCGATTCAGTATTAAATATTATAAGTTCAATTGTACATGAAGTTGGATCTCCTAGTTATATTAAGACACCTTCCTTTACGAAAAGGAAAAGAAAAAACCATGATTCTGAAGAATCATTTGATAATGGTGCTTCGTCGTATATTAAAAAGGATAAAAATATTTTAGAAGAAATTCAAACTGTATTAAATAAAATAAGTGGAGAAAAAACATATGAAAAACTAAAATCTCAATTACTCGATCTAATTGGAAATATGGAAGAAACTGAGAAAATATCTTTTCGTGATGTCACGCGGAATATATATGAAATAGCTTCTAATCAGGCTTATAACGTGCCATTATATGCCCGTTTATATAATGATATTTGTATTATACATCCTTCTTTCAGGGATCATTGTATTGATGAATATAATAATCATATGGATAAATTCTTAAATATTCAGATTGTGAATCCGGAATCCGATTATGATGGATTCTGTAAAGCGAATCGTTTAAATGAACAGGTTCGTACAATTAGTAAGTTTTATAGTGAATTGATTAAATTTGATATTCTAAATATTGATCATATCATGAAGTTAATTTTCATGATGCAAGATAAACTATTAGAATGTGGTAAAATGGATACACCTGAGACAAATCCGTGTATTGAATATAGTGAAAATATATTTGTTTTAGTTACTGGTACATTAGATAAATTGAGATTGAGTGAATCGTGGGGATCCATTTATGATAATATTAATATTGTTCGAAACATGGATAAAAAGGTAAACAAAAATATAACAAGCAAAGTAATATTTAAGCATATGGATATATTGGATATTATTAAAAAGGTGTTAGCAAAGAAGTAGGTGATGACCAAATAAAAATAGTAATCGTAAACAACAATATCCCAACAACAATATCCCAACAACAATATCCCAACAACAATATCCCAACAACAATATCCCAACAACAATATCCCAATAATATTATAATATGTTATAATAAGAATAATATATTATGAGTGTCTGTAAAATAAGCGATAAAATTATTTCTAATGTGTCATTAAGCAATCATATATCATTAAATACCAATTCTACTTCATATTTGAAGCACTTTTTTCTGTTTATGAAGAGACAGAATAAAAATATAAATAATTATGAAGCGATAATAAAAAAATCAAAATACACCACTGATGATAATATTAATGATAATATTAATGATAATATTAATGATAAATCTCATTTTTTTCCAGAAAATATTAAGGATAATATTCGTAATAGCCTTAACCATGTTACCTGTTATGAGTTCGCAATATACCAAAGAACATTCAACGTTAAATTCATTTCCCGCGCATATAATAAAAAGTTTGACGAGTATATTAAGATAATAATACTATTATTAGACTATATATCAAACTTTTCAGATGATTCGCGTAGTATTATATGTAGTGCTACATTAGATATTAAGATATTTTTATCTAATGAAAAAAAAGTATTACGTCCGAGTAATTACATATTGGGTCCAGTAGAAATAAATTCAGGGTATACATATGGTGGATGTAAAGAGAATAACACCATTGTTATTTTTAGAAAAGAAGAATGGTTTAAAGTGTTAATACATGAATGTATACATGCGTTTGGGTTAGAGTTTAGTCATGTAAATCACGATAAGCTAAACCAGGATATATTTAATATATTTCCTATTAATACCGATATAAATCCATTTGAATCTTATTGTGAAACCTGGGCAATTATCATCAATAGTGCGTTCCATGCGTTCTTCAAAGAAAAAAATGATTTTAAGAATTTCACAACAGTGTTTCGTACACTATATTCACATGAATGTGCGTTCTCTTATAATCAGATGAAAAAAGTATTAAAATATATGGGTTTAAAATATAGTGATTTATACTTAAATGATAAAATTTCTGTATATAAACGAAATTCCTTTTATAAAGAAAATACGAGTGTTTTTTCTTATTTCGTTTTAAAAACGATCATAATGCAGGATTTGAATAAATTCATTGATTTCTGTCATATTAATAACAGTAATAATAACAGTAATAATATAATTAAATTTAATACAAAGAAAGTATCATTTGTACATTTTTTTAAATTGATTAAATCGGGTTATCTACATATTCAAGATCCCGATATAGTATATAACGATCATTCAAAAAGTGTAAGATTATCCATTTACGATATTGACTAATGCCAATACTATTTGTTATGTATGTTCATGTTAAATTATATAGTAATTTAATATGATTACAAAAATGATTACCAAATAACTATACCATATTTATGAGTATTGAATGTTATTATTTGATTTAAACAGATGCGGATACGGTGGCGGCAGCAACAGCGGCGGCGGCGGCGGCAGCAGTGGCAGCAGCAGCGGCTCCAGACTTGGGGAAGTGAGGAGACATGTATTTTTGGAGGTTGAAATAAGTGAGCTCATCAGAAGGCTTTAGTGAAAGAAGAGTAGTAAGAGCCGCATCAGGGATGATATGGCGACCGTTGGCAGGATCTTGAAGGTTCTTCGCGCGAATGTACTTGTTGATCTCGCGAGTTACTTCAGTGCGAGCCATTTCGCAACCGGAAGGCTTACCGAGGAAGCTAGCAAGCTCGTTTGATACAAGTGTGGGTTTCACAAAACCGGAAGGTTGACGGTTGCCTTTAGCTTTGGAACGTTTGGTGCTAAGACGTTTGGCTTGTTTAAATTGGCGAACGCATACCTTCTCGAGGCTGCGGAAATCAGACTTGAGTGAAGAGAACACACTTCCTACTTGTTGAAGTTTAGACATGAAGTCAGTAAATTGTTCAGTTAACGCATCGGTCTCATCAGGTTTCTGTTCGGCAGCTACCTCAACAGCAACGGGGACAACAGCCTCAACAACAGGGGCGACCTCAACAACAGGGGCGGGGGCAGACGCCTTTTTAGACGCAGTTTTTTTAGGGGTTTCAACGGGGGCAGAAGTCACAGGGGTTTTGGTTTTGGTTACACGAGCCATTATACTATTCTATGACGCTATTTTTTTAAGTCATTTATATTGTAATATAATAAATTAACCACTATGTCATACAGAAATGGCATCACATTACGTTAGAAAAATGAATATTTAAGAATATTTAGGAATATTTAGGAATATTTAAGAATATATAAGAATTTATAAGAATTTATAAGAATTTATAAGCATTTATAATTCCTTTCAAATGAACTATTGTAAATATATTTCTTTGGCTATTTCGGATATTATCTTCCGATCTTCTCTAGGATCTCTTAACACTTCACTAATAGTTTTTAAATAATCGTCTGGTTCTTGGTTCATATCAGGTAACGCATTTATACTCTTCTTGGTGATCTCATCAAGTGCATGTTTTAATTTGGGTTTACCTGCTTTTTCTTCCTCCCATTTATCAGCATCTTTAATATAAATTATTTCTTTTTTTATATCGCTACAATGAAGAGGTCGTTTCAGTACATCTAAATTGTTTAATTTATTTATTAAAATATTGGACATTCCTTTTGTTTGTCCAAGTTCTCCAATTTTCGCAATATCTTCAATAGTTAATTGAATAGATTCAATAAATTCCGTCATGTTTAATGCGTCTTTGCATTCTTCATTTAAAAATATATTAATATTGATTTTTTGATTATTATTAATATTATTAATATTAGTGGTGGTTGTATTATGTACATTCGGTATACTTTTACACATTTCTATCATCATTTGTTTCATTTCTGAATTTTCCTTTAATAAATAATTCATTAAATCTTTATTGGTTGTCGATTCGTCTATATTATTTATATTATGATCAATATTGTTAATTTTACATTGTACTTTATGTCTAGAAAAACTAGACTGATGTTTATATGTTTTTCCACAACAGCAAACCAATGAATGTTGTTTTGGAGAATTTCTGTTAGCATTTTCATAGCTTAAATTAGCATTATGTTTTAAGCTAACAATATGTTTACTATAGTCTCCTTTTTTAGTACATCCATAGTCACAATTTTCACAATAAAATTTAAAGGAGAATTTTGGAGAATTATTTATAGCATTTTTCATATATAAATGCTATATTAAAATTCTCCTAAATGTTTTTTTCCAAAAAAGATAAAAAAAAATAAAAAAGTTATGGTAACAATATATTTATTTGAAATTTGAAATAAGAGCGTTATGCTCACAACCAACTTTTTGCAAAAAAGAGAGATTTATTCTTCAAAATATTTACTTAATTACAATATTTTGATTATTTTTTTATTTTTTTCAGTGAAAAATATCATAAAAAAAATAAAAAGTTATATATTGGAATTTTGATGATTATAGTTATATTAGGTGATATTAGGAGATATGGATTGGTATAACCATGGCATTGTATCCGCAGCATTTGGACTTACTATAGTCAAAGCAGAGAGAATATAAAGTGCTGCTAGTGATTTATTTGACTGGGTTGCTGTAGTATTTAACATATTTGAAAAAATAGTAATA
>Ga0209302_10000207_pt1 | contig 36553 bp, 45 predicted proteins | sample ArcOceMetagenome_2_FD_187445 | JGI IMG/M metagenome (GOLD analysis project Ga0209302, IMG submission 187445) | Marine eukaryotic phytoplankton communities from Arctic Ocean - Arctic Ocean ARC135M Metagenome (SPAdes) (version 2) | ecosystem: Environmental > Aquatic > Marine > Oceanic | place...
CATCAATATTTGTTGTAAACCCATATTTATATGGGGTGCTAACAATAGTATCAATAGCTTCGGATTCATTCACTCTTTTTTCTACCATTTACTTACTATAAATAATTAAAATTAAACGATCTGTATGGGTTTAATTATACTGGATTGACCCATATAGGTTTTCAAATCTTTAACGCGATATTTTTTATTGGACGATTTATTTACGATATAGAAATAATCAAGCCCCTTCTGAAATTGTTATGTTAAACTAGAGAGGATATCGATCAAAAATGTAATTAGAAGAAAAGCTAGAAGAGGGGAAATATCAAAAGCCAATAAAGGAGGAATAATTCCTCTAAAGAGTCGTAAGTACGGATCTGTCATTTTCCCTAAGGAATTGAATGGTTGTTGATAAAAGTTTATATTTGGGAACCATGTTAAATAAACTCTTAAGGTAAGCATGACAGAATAAAATTTGAAAAAACCAACAATACCATCCCGTAATGTTTCTGCTAATATATTCATATTTAATTCAAAAAAAGTGTATAAAGAATATTATTACATATTTTCATAAATAGCTAGTGAAGAGACTTGAACTCATAACCGACTGATTACAAATCAGTTGCTCTACCAATTGAGCTACACCAGCTTATTCTTCTCTCTGATACGATCAATTATAACAAATCCAAGACAAATAGAAAAGACCTTTTTAAAAAAATCATTTAAAAAATAAACAAATGTATTAACTGAAGCAGATATACTCGATTAATTTAATCATCCTAATTCACGCAGTATAAAAGAAAAATTAATTTACTTACGCTTACATTAAAGTCTTAAGTTCTGTCTGCAATACTTAACTCTCTATAATTTTTCTCTAAAGTAATGATTTGTTTCTTTGTTAAACGGAGGTTGGTAGCGTCAATAAATTCTTTTGTGGTGTGTAAACACTTCGGCTACACCGCCGACACGTGCAACAGTAAAACATACGGCATCCTTACAAACAAGTGCCTCACCAGCGCGTTAAACTGGGATTGACAAACCAGCGCTACCTGTACTTACGCCGGTGAATTTTGAGTCAAAAACAATATATATGATTTTAAATTTAATAAACGGGGTTGCGTTTTAAACCGAACTCTAAATTTAGAGCATACCTTAAGATTGACGAATTTATTTTCTTGCTTTTTTCTTTAATTTTTTTTACCTTTAGAGTAGGAAGTTATATTAAAGTATAAACTAAGGAAAGTATTATGGCTAAAAGCAAAGGGGCTAGAATTGCTGTTACATTAGAACACCGTTGTCCACAAGGAGTTTATCGTTACCACACATCTAAAAATCGTCGAAATACCACTGAACGTCTAGAACTTAAAAAGTATTCGCCGGTAACGCAAAAGCATGAAAATTTTAAAGAAATTAAATAACAAAACTTTAAAGCTAGCAGTATGGTAGATAATTTAACATTTAACAACTTTACAGACAAAAATAACGAAGATTCTACAGATTCAATTGATTTTAATCTATTAACGTATAAAGATACAAAAGTGCTAAGTAGTTTTATTAGTGATCAAGGAAAAATTCTTCCACGTCGCGTAACTGGTTTATCATCGAAACAACAAAAAAAAGTAACAAAACTTATTAAAACCTCACGAATTGCTGCCTTATTACCATTTGTTGTTGGAAAGGGCTAAATCTAATAATAAATTTCAGTAGCTTTATGCTATAATTACAATCTAAATAGGTTTTAATTTAAGATATATGACACCTTCGTTAAGCGCTTTTCTAAGTAGTATCTTTCTTGCAGTAATTATCGTAGTGGTTCCAATTTCCCTTGCGTTAATTTTTGTAAGCTCATCAGATAAAATTGTTCGTGGTTAATAACCTAAAATCAATAAAACCAAAAGAGCCTTGGTATTTTTTAAATACCAAGACTCTTTTGGTTTTTAGCTATGTAAATTTAAACTTCATAGTTTAAAAATTCATCTCAGCGGCTTGTACTTTTTCAAATTGCTTCTTCTTAAGAACTAATAAAATTTGTGTAACAGTTACGCTAAAGAAAAATATAATCATACCCTTTACACGGTTCGGGTTTTGAAGAATAACCTCTGTTTCATTTTGACCAAACCCACCAACATTTGGATCATTTGTTAAAGATTGATCTAGTTTTACAATATCATTTACTTTTACAATAATATCTAATGCGGGTGGGACTGTTTGTGTAATAGTACCATCAGCTGTTGTAATTACAATATTTGTTTTACCTTTCTCTTGAGGCTCAATTGCTGAGATTTTACCAGCTGCTGAAGCGGTTAAAGTATTATTATTACTTTTTTCGCCAGTAGGGTATACTTGCCCTCGTCCACGGTTACCACCAACATAAATCGGGTAGTTTAAGTAGTTAACCGTTTTATCTGTAGCCGGGTCTGGGGCTAATACAGGAAAAACAATTTCTTGATTTTTATCTCCAGAAATCGGTCCAACCACTAAAATATTAGGTTTTTCCTTACTATAAGGCTGAATAAATACACCTTTTGTTTTTGCTTTTAATTCATCAGAAAGACGATCTTTAGGTGCAAGCTTAAAACCTTCAGGTAAAACTACAACGGCACCTACATTAAGACCACCTTTAGTACCACCTGCAGTAATTTGTTTTTTTGAAAGATCATAAGGAATGCTTACAACAGTTTCAAAAACACTATCAGGTAAGACAGCTTGAGGAACTTCTACTTCTGTAGGTTTCTGAGCTAGGTGACAGTTTGCACATACAATTCGTCCAGTTGCTTCACGAGGGTTTTGGTATGCATTTTGAGCGAAAACTGGATAAGCATAAGAAACTTTAGGAAATAAAAGTGTTCCTACGATTCCAAAGATTAGAAAAATTGATTTAAAATTCTTGATAGCTTTTAGCATATCTTGTGTAATAATTTAATGGTTTTTACTATACCACTATATTATACACCTAATCTTTTTATTCGGGCTTTTGATAGTTTTACTAAACTATTTTGTTAAAAGAATTACAACACCTGAACCTCCAAGGTAAAGGGCTAAGAGTGCTGAAGACATTAATATTTGTGTGACTGGATCGGTCGAAGGAGTAATAATAGCAGCTAAAACTGTACAAAGAACAACCACATATTTCCAGTAAGAAAGCATTTTTTGCCCTGAAACAATTCCTAATAAACCAAGTACAACCTGAACAGCTGGGACTTGAAAAGAAAGCCCTGTAGCAAATAACAGCACAGCAATAAAATCGAAATATTGATCAAAGGACCAAAAAGGTTCAACGACTTCCGAGCCATAAGAAATAAAAAATTTTAATGCTGCTGGAACAAGGAAAAAATAAGAAAAAGCTAAACCAGCAAAAAAAAGAACACCTGAACCAAAACTTACTGGAAGTATAATTTTTCTTTCAGGTTTTGTTAAACCAGGTATTAAATATAATAGTATTTGATAAAAAACAATTGGACTACTAAATAGTAATCCGCAGAATGCTGCTATTTTAAAAGAGGCAAAAAAATATTCACCAGGTGCAAATTGTAAAAATTTTACCCCGATTGCTGGGGCCTGAAAAATTTTAACGATTTCTCGTACATCGGCAAAGCAAACAAGAGTAGCTAAAATTATGATAATGATACAAAAGACAATCCTTTGGCTAAACTCTTCAATATGTTCTGAAAGAGCCATCTCATCGTCTGCCGTAGTATTCATTAAGATAAATTTATTGCGTAAATTGTAGTCTTTAGTTTTAAAAACATTTAAATTTATAATCATGTAAAGAAAAACTTGAATTCGTTAATACTTAAAAAATCAATTTAGGGTGAAAAGCGAAGTTATTCAGAGGATTTATCTACAATAATACATTCAGTAGTTAAAACCATACTTGCAATAGACGCTGCATTTTGCAGTGTTGAACGAGTAACTTTAGCTGGGTCAATAATTCCTGCTTCAAACATATTAACTAATTGATTTGTCGCAGCATTATAGCCAACTTCAAAGTCTGCATTTTTCACTCGATCAAAAATTACAGGTCCATTTTGACCAGCATTTGAGGCAATCTTTTTTAAAGGTGCACTTAAAGCCTTTTCAACAATTAATGCACCGATTAATTCATCCCCTAAAAGATTCTCCTTTGCCCATTCTAAAAGTTCTTCAGAAATATGGGCAAGTGTCGTACCCCCACCAGGAACAATGCCTTCTTCAACTGCAGCTTTTGTAGCATTTACAGCATCTTCTAATCGGAGTTTACGATCTTTCATTTCAGTTTCTGTGGCAGCCCCTACTTTTATTAAAGCTACACCTCCACTTAATTTAGCTAATCGCTCTTGAATTTTTTCTTTTTCATACGTTGAATCAAGTGTTTCTAGCTGACGTCGTAACTGCTCACATCTAGCTAAAACTTCTTTTTTATTCGCATCAGAAATAATAGTGGTCGAATCTTTTCCAATAATTACTCTACGTGCGCGTCCTAAAGACTCTAACTCAATATTTTCTAAAGTTAAACCGGCATCTGCGCTAATCACTTGTCCCCCAGTTAATACAGCTAAATCCTCTAATAATGCTTTTCGTCGATCTCCAAAACCAGGTGCGCGGACAGCAACAACATTTAAAATACCACGTATTTTATTAATAATTAACGTAGCTAAAGCCTCTTTCTGTACGTTATCACTGATAATCAATAGTGGCTGGTTTGTTTTCGAAATTAACTCAAGTGTTGGTAATAAATCTTGCTTTACAAGTGTAATTTGTTTATCCGTTAATAAAATATACGCATTATCAAGAATAACTTCCATCCGTTCTTGATTTGTAACGAAGTAACCAGAAATAAAACCTCGATCGAACCCCATACCTTCGGTAATTTCGAGCTCATTTACTGTCGATTTACCTTCTTCAAGAGAAATTAATCCCTCACGCCCAACTTTATCAATTGCGCTAGCAATAAGCGCACCAACTTCTGTATCGTTACCTGCAGAAATTGTTGCAACTTTCGTTATATCAGAAAGGCTTTCAATAGGCCTTGCATAATCTGTAATTTTTCTAACAACAAATTGTGTAGCTTTTTCGATACCACGCTTTAGAACAATTGGATTTGCCCCAGCAGCAACATTTCGCATTCCTTGTTTAATAATTGCATAAGCAAGAACAGTTGCTGTTGTTGTACCATCTCCCGCAACATCATTGGTTTTTGAAGCGGCTTGGCGTATTAAACAAACACCAGTATTTTGAAGATTATCAGTTAAATTAATTTCCTTCGCGATAGTAACCCCATCATTAACAATCTGAGGAGTACCAAATTTTTTACCTAAAACAACATTTCTCCCTTTTGGCCCCAAAGTAATAGAAACAGCCTCTGCTAATGTATCCATTCCTTTTTCGATTGCTTTTCTTGCAGCTTCTTGATAAAGAATCGTTTTTCCAGCCATGATAATATATAATTTTCTAACTTTAGTTAAATATAGCGAATTCTAAAACTCTTTAGGTACGTTCTAAATTTATCTATTAATTCAAGAAGAATTTTTATTTAATATTCTTATTGGCTCAGGCTGGACTTGAACCTGCGACCTTGGGCTTATGAGTCCCCTGCTCTAACCAACTGAGCTACTGAGCCTGCGTCTCTATTATAACAAAAAGTCCTTTTGTTAGCAAATATGGTTTTATTATAAAACTTCAATATGAATATTTGACATTGCTATTTTATAATAGTTATCTTAAGATAAGATGTATGAATAACGACTGGTTAATAATTATATTATTTTGTATAATGAAATCAGAATTAAATGGGTCACTAACTCAATGGTAGAGTACTCGGCTTTTAACCGAATAGTTCTGGGTTCGAGTCCCAGGTGACCCATATTTTTAGAAACGAGTTAAATAACGATTTAAAACGGTTTTTTGTAGTTAGTTAATAATTTCCACATATTTAAGTAAATATAGAAATAAAATTTCTAACAAAAGTCCAAACTAATTAATGTTATTATTAATAACAAGCCCAATAACTAAAAAATTTTAACCTATGCTAGAATCCCTTTTTCAAAACACCAAGCAACAAATTTTATCAAAGTATAATTCCCAGGTACAAGAAATTAATATTATAGGTAAAACTTTTAAAACTTTACCTGACCGCGAATTACAAGAAAAAACAGAGGAATTAAAACAACGCTTACTTAAAGGGGCACCTCAAAGTTCGATTATAAATGAGGCATTTGCACTGGTTCGTGAAGCGAGTGAACGAGTTCTTGGGTTACGACATTACGACGTCCAGTTAATTGGCGGTTTCATTCTTAATGAAGGAAAAATCGCCGAAATGAAAACAGGTGAAGGAAAAACAATTGTAGCTTTACTTCCAACGTTTTTAAATGCTTTATATGGAAAAGGGACTCACGTTATAACCGTAAATGACTATTTAGCAAGACGGGATGCAGAATACGTGGGACAAGTCCACCGTTTGTTAGGTTTAAGTGTGGGACTTATTCAGGAGAATATGTCGCCTGAAGAACGAAAGAAAAATTATAATTGCGATGTCGTTTATGTAACAAATAATGAATTAGGCTTTGATTACTTAAGAGATAACATGGCCTATACTTCAGACGAAATTGTACAACGATCCTTTTTTTATTGTGTTATCGATGAGGTCGATTCTATTTTAATTGATGAAGCACGTACACCACTTATTATTTCGGGTGCAAGTAAAGCACCTACGGAAAAATATTACCAAACCGCGAAACTTGCCGTAACCCTGAGACGTGATGTTCATTATAACGTTGATGAAAAAACACAAGGAGTAACTTTAAGTTCCGATGGTGTAACTTTTTGCGAAACAGCATTGGAGATTCTAGATCTTTATGATCCAAATGAGCCTTGGATTTCCTTTATATTAAATTCAATTAAAGCAAAAGAACTTTATTTAAAAAATAAAAATTACATAGTTAATGAAGAACAAGAGATTGTTATTGTTGACGAATTTACTGGACGTACAATGCAAGGCAGACGATGGAGTGATGGTTTACACCAAGCTGTTGAAGCAAAAGAGAATGTCCCGATTCAAGATGAAAGTCAAACATTAGCTTCTGTAAGTTATCAGAACTTATTTCTTCTTTATACGAAGTTATCCGGTATGACCGGAACAGCAAAAACGGAAGAAGCAGAATTTGAAAAAATTTATAATCTAAACGTTGTTCAAGTACCGACTCACAGCGTAATAAAACGGAAGGATCTTTCTGATTTGATTTACAAAAATCAGTACATAAAGTGGCGTTCAGTCGCACAAGAATGCTTAGAGATGTATAAAATCGGCCGACCTGTATTAGTAGGTACAACAACAATTGAGAAATCCGAACTTTTAGCCGCACTCTTAAGTGAATATAATATTCCATATCGGATTTTAAATGCAAAACCTGAAAACGTCGAAAGTGAAGCTGAAATCATTGCTCAAGCTGGTTATAGGAAATCAGTAACAATAGCAACAAATATGGCGGGTCGAGGTACAGATATTTTATTAGGGGGTAATGCGATATTTTTAACAAGATCCTTATTAAAGGAATTCTTTTTAAGTGACGAAAAAATTTCTAAGAATAAAAAATTAGCGGAAATTTTTAATTTAGCAGATAGCAAACTACAAGCTGAACTGTGCGAACGTTACCCTGAATTTCTCAACCAAAATTTATCGGACTTAGAAATAGTTAATGATTCTGCTATTCAACTTTTTGTTACTTTATATAAGGGTATTTTTGATGAAACTAAATCACTTACGGGTTCGGAAGGTAGTAAAATTCGGGACCTTGGTGGTCTACATGTAATAGGAACAGAAAGGCATGAATCAAGAAGGATTGATAATCAACTTCGAGGAAGATCCGGTCGGCAAGGGGACCCAGGTTCTTCTCGCTTTTTTCTAAGTTTAGAAGATAAGCTCCTTCGAATTTTTGGTGGGGAGCAAATATTGAACATGATGCAAAATATTGGATTTCAGGACGATACCCCTATTCAATCATCGTTATTAAATAAAAGTTTAGAATCTGCGCAAAAAAAAGTTGAGGCCTATTACTTTGATACACGAAAACAACTTTTTGAATATGACCAAGCTTTAAATACTCAACGAAATGGTGTTTACGCTGAAAGACGACGCATTCTAGAGCAAGGAAATTTACGTAACTGGGTTTTGGATTATGCAGAGCGGAGTTTAGAGGATTTATTTATGTCCGTTAAAAACGATAATACTGAAAAAGCGAACCAAATTTTAACGATAAAATTACAAAATTTGTTAGGTATCCCATTTAATTTGAGTAAATCTAATCCCGAAAAAGATTTGGAACAAACTTTAGCATTTGTAAAACAACAATTACAAATTACTTATGATTTAAAGGAACTGGAGATGGAATCGATTGAAAAAGGCCTTTTAAGAGAATTAGAAAAATCTTTTATATTGCAGCAGATTGATTATTCATGGCAAGAACACTTACAAAAAATTACGTTTTTACGTGATTCAATTCGTTGGCGAGCATATGGGCAAAAAGATCCCCTTACCGAATATAAAAAAGAAGCATTTAATTATTTTGTAATGATGCTAGCCCGCATACGACACCGAGTAGTTTATTTTGTATTACGTACAAAAACTATTATTATTTAAACTACAAAGTTAAAAACTCAGCTTAATTTAAAAGATTAAGCTGAGTTTTTTTGTAAAAAATAAGATTAGAATTAACTAAACTTTCGAAGGAGTAATTTAATCGAACCATCTTGTTGGTTCTTTGATTCTACATATTGAAAACTTTGTTCTTCACTTACTTTTGCAATTAAGTTAAATGCATAACGTTGGTTAATACTATTTAAAAACTTATTTACAGAATGTGATTGATCCCAGAACATAAGATCCGTCACTAACTCATATTCGGTCCCGTTCCATTTAAATCCAATGTCATGGTGATTTTTTTGGCGGATAATAATCTCAGCTTCGTGCTCTTGATTATTGTAACCTTTAATCTGCTTAGGACCAGACTCCCATTCAATATTTAGATCAGAAAGGCTCTTTTCAATGATGGCACGATCATAAAGTTTTGTCTTTATCTTAGTAAAGTGAGACATGGTAGTTAATGTTTTTGAATGAAAAATTGAACTGCTTATTAAAGTATGAGTAAAAATTGCCTTCTTACCACCTTATTACTATAGCATATAAAATATATAATTAAACGAACCTGTCACTTTTTTCTTAAAGGTGCGCCGCAAAGATAAAGTATGATTAATATAAGTATTAAAAATATATAATGAAATGCTTCTCGCAGACGATTTAAAACAATTATTAGATGTACTACCAAAATTTGTAAGGGAACCGCTAGAAAAGCATCCAAATCGAGATTCTTTAATCGAAATTGTTCTTGATATTGGTAGGCGGCCTGAAGCCCGATTTTCCGACACAACGGAATACTTTTCTTACCGAACAGTGGTTTGGCAAGATCTCGATCTTATCCTCAAAAAATTAGGGAAATTTAGCAGTGATAATCGTGCGGGGATAGAAAAAACTTTACACCGTATTAGTTCGCTAAGAAATCGAAAAGGTAACGTTATTGGATTAACGTGTCGAATTGGTCGAGCGTTTTTTGGGACGGTAAGTATTATTAGAGATTTATTAGAACAAGAAAAATCGATACTTTTGCTAGGACGTCCTGGAGTAGGAAAAACAACAGCTATAAGAGAAATTGCACGCGTTTTATCAGATGGTATGAAAAAACGCGTTATTATCATTGATACTTCGAACGAAATTGCAGGGGATGGGGATTTACCCCACCCGTCAATTGGAAAAGCAAGACGTATGCAAGTTTCAAATACCCAGAATCAATACGAAGTAATGATTGAGGCTGTTGAAAATCATATGCCTGAAATTATCATTATTGATGAAATTGGGACTGACTCTGAAGCTTTTGCTGCCCGCACAATCGCTGAAAGAGGAGTTCAACTGGTTGGAACGGCCCATGGCAACACGCTTGAAAATTTAATAAAAAACCCAACAATTACGGATTTAATTGGCGGTATTCAATATGTTACATTAGGAGATGAAGAAGCAAAACGCCGCGGTTCCACAAAAAGTATATTAGAACGAAAAGCACCTCCTACCTTTGATATAGCAATTGAATTACCTAATCCCCAAACTTGGATTATTCATGAGAATATAGAAAAATCGGTTGATTTATTGTTACAGGGGCAAACTGTTCCTGTACAAAAAAGATCATTCGTATTACCAGGAAAACGACTTGTTGAATGTCAAATTATGTATAATCAAACAGGGTCGGAATTTCGCCAAAATAATCTTTTAAATCTCTCCAGTCTTGATAAAAAACAAAAAAATAATTCTCCTTTTAATCAATTCGTTCAAATTGAAAAACAAAAAACAAAAAACTTGGCTAAAACTTCATCCTTAGTGACCCCTGAATTAAGGCAGAAATTTACGTTTTTATATACTTACGGTATTAATATTCAAGACTTAAAACCATTAATTAAAACGTTGCAGCTTCCGATAATTTTAACTAAAGAAATTCAATATGCAGATGCCGTTTTAGCGCTATCAAATTTAATTAAAACTAATCGTAAATTAAAACAAATTTCGCACGCAAAAAAATTAACGGTTCATACGATTCAAAACACTTCATTAGTCATGATTACTAAAGCGTTACGAAATTTAGCTAAAACGCATTCAATGCAAATTTCACAATATTCAAATGATGATAATTTGACTTCAAAGGTTTTAAGTCAAGAATTTTTATCACCATTAGAAGAAGTAAGATTAGCGATTGAGGAAATTGTAGTACCTAACAAAATTATTGTTGATTTGTTTCCACAAACCAGCTTACTTCGAAAACAACAACACCAAATCATAGCACATTACCAATTAGAAGGTATAACGGTAGGTAAAAGTAATAATAAACATATTAGAATTTTTCCTAAATAAATAATATTTTCTTAAAAAAGTAATATAATAAGCGTCATAATAATTTACCATTATCTAAATATGGCAGTTAATTTACAAGAAGAGTATATAAAAACAGATATTCAGGGTATTCTTGATCAATTAGAGCAAGATCTTGTAGGTCTTGTTCCAGTAAAGTGTCGTATTAAAGAAATTGCTGCTTTATTATTAGTTCAGCGTCTTCGAAAAACACTCGGTTTAGGTATAAACTCTGCTTCTGTTGGTTTGCATATGTCATTCACGGGAAGCCCGGGGACTGGTAAAACAGAAGTTGCTAATCGAATGGCCGATATTCTTTTCAAATTAGGTTATATCCGTAAAGGGCACTTAATCACTGTTACTCGAGATGATTTAGTTGGTCAATACATTGGTCATACTGCACCTAAAACAAAAGAAGTTTTAAAACGTGCTATGGGTGGTGTTTTATTTATCGATGAAGCTTATTATTTATATAAGCCTGATAACGAAAGGGATTATGGCGCAGAAGCTATCGAAATTCTTCTTCAAGTAATGGAAAATCAACGTGACGATTTAGTCGTTATCTTCGCGGGTTACAAGGATCGAATGGATAGCTTTTATGAATCAAACCCTGGTTTATCATCCCGTGTAGCAAATCATATTGATTTCCCAGATTATACGCCCGAAGAATTAATTCAAATTGGTCGAATGATTCTAGCAGAGCAACAATATCGAATGACAGATAATGCGGAGGCTGCGCTTTTAGAGTACATCGAAAAACGAAGCAAACTTCCATTATTTGCTAATGCTAGAACTATAAGTAATGCTATCGATACGGCTCGTATGAGACATGCTAATAGAATGTTTAATTCTGGAGGTGCAATTTTAACAAAATCTGATCTCGTAACTATTCAAATCGATGATATAAGACAAAGTAGTCTTTTTTCGGAAGTTGGTGAATAATTAATTAATAGTTATAAATAGAATTTTACTAAATCAGTTAAACATTTATTAAATCGCTTACATTTAAAATTTATGGTTGAGGTATTACTTTCTGGACTCGTACTTGGTCTTGTACCAGTAACAATTTTAGGTCTTTTTGTTGCTGCTTATTTACAGTATCGTCGCGGAAATCAATTCGGTCTTTAAAATTATTTTGAATTCCAATTGATTTTTAGTCTATAAATTTCAAATTTTCAAATAAATTATTTGTAAGTTTGGAATTTATTGCACTAGTAGTAAACGTATTTTAGAGGGTTTGAGCGAACATAATCGGGACGTTTTTGTTATCTTATTCTTTAATGATTATTCTATTAATTGGTTAGGATCAAGGGAAAGGCTCGAAATCATCACGCTCAATTGAAAAATTCACTCAGACTAAATAAATAAGAACGAAAAAGTTAATATTGAATAGCTTATCTATATAAAGCAAAAATTATTAACATTAAATTGATAATTTGAACACCGATTAAAAGCTACAAAGTTTATTAAACAACTTGATTACTGTTAAAGCTATATTTTACTATTTTATATAATTATTTAGTAATCTCCCTACTATAAGTCTATTATGAAAAAAGAGCTTGAGTTATATGAGTTAGTTCTATTGTTAAAATTTACGACAACAGAACAGGAAACGATTTCAAAAACGGAATTTTATCGTAATTTTTTAGTAGAAAAAGGAAGTCAAGTTTTAGTTAAAAATCAAGGAAAAGTTTCTTTAGCATATCCGATAAAAGGTTTTGATATTGCTACTTCTGTTCAGATAATTTTCCTTGGTAATGGTGACTTATTAAAGCAAATGAGCGTTGAAATTAAACGTGATGCTACAATTTTACGTGCAATTACAACAAAATTAGTTAACGAAACAGCTCCAGAAATGTTTACAATTGCTTAAGCCGTATGAGCGCTTATTAAGATCAAGATACTTAAAAAGCGAATATTTATTTTCGCTTTTTAATGAAGTGTAAATTAATTTTAAATAGCCGCAAGTTAACTTTATATTTCGCTATTTCATGTAAACTTGTATATTTAATAAGTGACTTACTAAGCTGAACCTAACTCTACAGCTTTAGATGCACCTTCACTAGCCACTCTACCTGGTATTGTAGCGGGATTTCCAGGGTCTCCCTCATGTAATCCGGTCGCTATACCAGCACAAACACCAATACCTTGCACACAAACTATTACTTTTTGTTCCCAACCCATTCCAGCACAAATTACAGACCTTACACCACACGCAAAACCGCCAGCCAGCGCTGAAATACTGCCTGCTGTAGAGACGGCTGCGCGTATTGTCGGGTCGGGTATTGCGGAAACTCCGTTTTTTGTTATTTCTCGCATCCCTTGGTACGCTATTCCAAAAAATGTACCGGTTTTACCAAATTGCCCGATACCGTCTACTACACCACCAATGTTGACACCATCGATAGTAAAGGCGTGAACTGGACCACTGGGTTTAAAAATTGCAATGAACCCAAACAAAGGGATAAATCTTTTTACAATTCACGATTTTGCAACATCTCGAACTTTCCGACCTGTTGATTTAATAGCTTTTTTTAATCTCTTCCTTTTACTTTCTTTTTTTTTCCATTGCTGTTGAATGTTGTTATAAATAACTTATTCTGCATTTTGGTAACCACTTACTTTGTTTATAGCTAGCCAGCAAAGCATTCTTTTGAGCTTATCTTCATTCTTGAATTTACTGATGTTTTTTAAAAAAAAATTCAAATTTTGAATAGCTTTAATCTTTAATAAAGCTTTTATTTAATTGTTATATGTTACGTAATTATACTTTTTATGGCACAACTAAGTAATTTTTAATATAAATACGTGTCATTAGTACTAATAATTAACGTAACAGGAGAAATCCTGGGAGGTTTTCAAGACCAAAAACATTTTTTTAACTTAAAATTAATCATGACTACAACTTTACAAAGACGCGAGAGCGCAAGCTTCTGGGAGCAATTCTGTGCATGGATCACTTCAACTGAGAACAGACTTTACATCGGTTGGTTCGGTGTTCTAATGTTCCCTACTCTACTTACAGCTATCTCAGCTTACGTTATTGCTTTTATCGCAGCACCTCCAGTAGATATCGATGGTATCCGTGAGCCAGTTGCTGGTTCTCTACTTTACGGTAACAACATCATCTCTGGTGCTGTAGTTCCAAGCTCAAACGCTATCGGTGTTCACTTCTACCCAATCTGGGAAGCAGCTTCAATTGATGAGTGGTTATACAACGGTGGTACTTACCAGCTTGTAGTTTTCCACTTCTTCATTGGTGTATGTGCTTACATTGGTCGTGAGTGGGAGCTTTCTTACCGTCTAGGTATGCGTCCATGGATCTGTGTTGCTTTCTCTGCTCCAGTAGCAGCAGCAGCAGCTGTATTCGTAATCTACCCAATCGGTCAAGGTTCTTTCTCAGATGGTATGCCTCTAGGTATCTCTGGTACTTTCAACTTCATGCTTGTATTCCAAGCTGAGCACAACATCCTAATGCACCCATTCCACATGCTTGGTGTTGCTGGTGTATTCGGTGGTTCACTATTCTCAGCTATGCACGGTTCTCTAGTAACTTCATCTCTAATCCGTGAGACTACTGAGAACGAATCAGCTAACTACGGTTACAAGTTCGGTCAAGAAGAAGAGACTTACAACATCGTTGCAGCTCACGGTTACTTCGGTCGTCTAATCTTCCAGTATGCTTCATTCAACAACTCACGTGCTCTTCACTTCTTCTTAGGTGCATGGCCAGTAGTTGGTATCTGGTTCACAGCAATGGGTGTAGCTACTATGGCATTCAACCTAAACGGTTTCAACTTCAACCAATCAGTTGTAGATTCACAAGGTCGTGTAATCAACACTTGGGCTGATATCCTTAACCGTTCGAACCTAGGTATGGAAGTTATGCACGAGCGTAACGCTCACAACTTCCCTCTAGATCTAGCAGCTGGTGAGTCTCTACCAGTAGCTCTAGTTGCTCCTGCAGTTGCAGCGTAATTAGCACTTTTAGGACTTAGTAAAAACAGAGGTCTTATAGACCTCTGTTTTTTTGTCATTTTATATTATAAAATACGCTTATAATGTCGACATTGTTCTCATATATGACTTTTGGTTATTATGAATTATGTGGCGGGAAACGGATTTGAACCATTGACCTTCGGGTTATGAGCCCGACGAGCTACCAAACTGCTCTATCCCGCGACTAGAATTACTCCACTATATGAAACAATAAAATCCCATATTTGTCAACATTTAAATTTTTTATAGGCTCTAACAAATAGCTTTTTATTAATTTGTAAAGTGAAAGAGCTTTTAAAGCTTATGTTAAGATTTTCACATATAAAGTGTTAGAATCTATATTAATAGTAAAGTAGATAATTGATTACTAAACTTTAAAGATCTACTTTTTTGTAGAGTCTAACGTAAATATAAACATTTAGATAGAGAATTATGACAGCATCTTTCTTACCCCCAATTTTAACACCAATTGTTACATTAGTATTCCCTGGGCTGATGTTTGCGCTATTTTTCGTTCTTATTGAACAAGAAGAAGTGGCTTAAATCATTATTAGGGTTTTTAACAAAACCTTATAAAGATTAAATCAAAAGATAATTATAGGGGCTAACCCCTACCTTAGCATAATGGATATACAATCGTCTTTAGATAATCTCATATTCGTTGTTTTATTGCTCACAACAATTGCGTATTGGGCAAGTTTAATTTATACGAATTTTAAATTTTTAACAAAAATAAGTTTTAGCGGTATAGTATTTGCGAATGCAGGTCTTTTTTGCTTGCTTAGTTTACGCTGGCTAAATTATGGTTACTTTCCATTAAGTAATTTATATGAATCTTTAATGTTTTTAGCCTGGGGTATTACGTTTACGAGTGCTTTCCTTGAACAAAAAACACAATCTTCGATTATTGGATCAATTAGTACCCCTATTTCACTTTTTGTTGTTGGGTTTGCTGGTTTATCTTTACCCGAGAGTATGCAGGCACCATCACCACTAGTCCCAGCCCTTAAGTCAAATTGGCTTATGATGCATGTTACAGTAATGATGTTAAGTTATGCGAGTTTAATTGTAGGATCATTACTTGGAATTCTTTTTCTGATCCTTACAAGTGGGCGAGAAGATGAAATTTCTTTACAAGGAAGTTCTTTAGGAAATACGTTTTCAAAACCAACTCTTATAAATACTGCGTTTTTTAAAGAAGAATCGAGCGAAAATTACTCAAATTTCTTACTGGAAGATACGATACCCGCACCTGTAATTGCACGAGACAATCGTCTTAACCTTCTTGAAAGTGTCGATAATTTAAGTTATCGAACAATAAGTTTCGGTTTTCCTTTGCTTACGATTGGTATTATTGCGGGTGCGGTCTGGGCAAATGAAGCTTGGGGATCATATTGGAGTTGGGACCCTAAGGAAACTTGGGCATTAATTACTTGGCTAGTTTTCGCATCTTATTTGCATGCCCGTATCACAAGATCATGGCAAGGAAGAAGACCGGCAATTATTGCTTCTGTTGGTTTTATTGTTGTCTGGATTTGTTATTTGGGTGTGAATTTTTTAGGAAAAGGATTACACACTTATGGACAAATTCTTTAATTAAAATTTTCATCTAAAAAGATTAATAATAAATTAAGCTATATTTAAACACTTATTTATTATTAACCTTTTTAGACCTTATAAAAGAATTACGCTATTGTTTATTTGTTTATGGTACATCTACTCACGTAAACGTTAGATATACAGTTGACGACCTAAACCAATTGCCATAATTGCAGCGATTAATGCAAAACCTAACGCGATAAAAATACTAGAATCTGAAATCATGTTTTCTTATTTCTATGTTTATAATAAAAATTATATGCTTTATATTAAGCATTTTTTTGTTTCTTGGAACATTATTCCTAGACTTTTCCCATAAAAATTGCTAAACGTTACGAAAGTTAAGTCAAATAAGTAGGATATTTTTTCTAATATAGATTTTAACTCCCTAATTTAAACCCATCTACAATTAAACCATAAAGAATCCCAACCTTAAAATTATTTAACGAATCAAACAGATCAAAGGTTGCCACTTTTTTAGGGTACTGCCCACGAGTTTTTTTCGTTATAAAAAAATAAAATTTATTGAAACTTTCAGTCGTTGCAACGATTAAAGATGCTCCAACAATGGCCCATTCATTGAATTCACCTAAGCTGGTGTCAATTATACTTGAGAATAAAAAGCCACTAAATAAACTGATTAAATTAAGAATCATCAAATAAAAATTAATTATTTAATATCTGTATAAGGTTAAATTCCTATTAAGATAAATAAAATTTTTATCGCAAGAAAATTTATTTCCTTATCTGTTATTGAAGCCTTACTCAAAAATGAGTTTTCTACAAAAAATAATTTGTAAAGATATTTAAATTTTTTAAGATATTTTTTTAGTGTTTGGTCTTCAATAGACTTATTTTTAATATTTACATGTTGAGAGTGTTGAATATTATTTTCCTGAATTAATAATGGTTGTAAAATAGTATAAGCAAGTTGTCGCACTAAAGATTTATTTATTAATAAGAAGAAATTATTTAAGCACCACGACTCCGTTAAAAACAAATCACCACTTAATCGCGTAGACGAATAATATTTATTAAAATTTAGTTCTTGAAATAATTCATCTGTCGGGAGTAAAGTAAAAAGGCTACATATTAATATATTTGTATCGAAAATTGCTCTAGGCGGTGAACAATTTTTAATAGGTAAAGTCACTAAAACAACCATATTTGAGTAGTTACAGGAAACAGGTGAAAACTTATTAATTAGTTAGGGGTATATAGTTCTATAACAATTATGTTATGGAACAATAATAAAGAAGGATAATATCTACAAACTGTAGATATTATCCTTCTTCATGATTGTTTTAGAAAAAACTTTAACAGTATATTTCTATTAGCAGTTTAGTAGTAAATTTTACCACCACCCCATTTTTCGTTAACAACTTTAGGTTGTAATAAAATATGTCCTGCAATCGCAAACAAATCTTCATCTGTTAATGAACGCATCTTAGGAAAAATATCTGCACTCTTAATACTAGGGTGAAGTTCTGAAATCGAATCTAAACCATCATACGTCGTTGGGTCTTTAAAATAACCTACTAGACTAGTAATGTTATCGCGTGCAGGTGTAGCTAAACTTAAAGATTCAGTATCTAAACCTACGTTAGGGTTTGTTTTTGTAAGTCCGCCAACGTGACAAATACCACAAGCATTGTTAAATAAACGCTTACCACGTTTTACTTGCTCGGGTGTAAGAACTACACTGTTCCCTTTCCCATCTAAAGTTACAGTTCTTGTATCTTCATCTAACTCAAGTGCATTTACTGGTCCAATGTTACTACTAACAAATAGAGCAGAGAAAATGCTGGCTACTAAAATCTTATTTTTTAGCATTTGTAATTATAATTTCTTAATTTTGTTTATCAAATAGTAAAAACAATAAAATGTATTGAATGTAATTATAGAATACACAACAAATTTTTACTCATTAGTAAAAGGATAAAATCCTGAAGAAGTGATGTATTGAAACAAAAACATGTAAGCAATAAATTGTTTAGATTTATTAATCGATTGTTCGTTTTCCAGTAAACTTTACATTAACTGGATTTGGATTCTTTCCAATAGAATGTCCAATATTACCGACACCAATACGACCAGGATTCAATTTTTCAGGGAATACGCCATCTTTTGGATGTAAATATTGAACTTCGCTATTAGGGAAGATTCGATAAATTTTATAATCACTAATTTTAAATAATGTTCGTAGTTGAGTCCCCAATGCAAGACATTGCTCTTTCTTTGCTAAATATAAAAGATTTTCACCCGTTTGCATAAGAGCGGCACCACTTGTTGGCATTTCAAAAACTTGTTCTTTTTTACTTGTCCAAGTAATTGCGTATTTTTCTTCTGTTTCAGCGGCTCTTAACCAACCACCTGTACTACCACCAAATGTTGGTGAAGGAATTTGTAAGTTTAGTATATCTGTCATAGTTTTAAATACATTCTAAAAAACTTAAAATTTTTAAGTTTCTACAAAATAGATATAGTTTGATTTAAAAATATTATATATTGATTTCTTTAAAAAATAGTTCCTTTTTCCGTTAAAGTATAAAATCTTATGATAATGTGACCTTTAAAAAAGTAAATCTTCTTATTATAGCGAAATTAATTTAAATTATTTAAAAATTGGGCCGAGTTGGATTTGAACCAACGTAAGCTATGCTAACGGATTTACAATCCGTCCCCATTAACCACTCGGGCATCGACCCTACGTAACAATATATTAACATGTAATAGACTTTTAGACAAATTAATTAAATTGGTTTCAAAAAATTTAAAATGTAAAAAAATGTAGATGAAGAGGGTAAATAAAAAATCATTAAACCCTCTTCATCCTAAAACTCGTCAATCAGAGGTGAAAATTATTTTTCAGCTGAAAAATCTGTATCTATAACATCATCATTTACAGATTCTGTACCACCAGTATTTGTACTGTTAGCAGCAGCCGCTTGCATACTTGTATATTGTGTCATTAAATCTTTCATAGCAGTATAGTCTTCCTTCGTAATTGCTGTTTGAAGTTCTGAAACAATACCTTGAAGTTTAGCTTTTTCTACTTCTGGTGTCTCTTCCGTTTCAAGCAATTTATTTGCTTGATAACAAATTGTTTCGGCTTGATTTTTAACCTCAATTTGTTCAATTTTTTCTTTATCAATAGATGCATTTGCTTCGGCATCTTTAACCATACGCTCCACTTCATCTTTTGGTAAAGTTGAAGCCCCAGAAATAGTAATTGATTGCATTTTATTTGTAGCCTTATCCTTTGCTGTAACGGATAAAATACCATTAGCATCAATATCAAATGTTACTTCGATTTGTGGAACTCCACGCGCCGCTGGAGCGATGCCATCAAGTCTAAAAGTACCTAAACTTTTATTATCTTTAGCTAACTCACGTTCACCTTGAAGAACATGAATTTCTACATTTGGCTGATTATCGACTGCTGTTGAAAAAGTCTCTGATTTTTTAGTTGGAATAATTGTATTTCGTGGGGTAATTTTAGTAGTTATACCACCTAAAGTTTCAACACCTAACGATAAGGGTGTAACATCAAGAAGTAAAATATCTTTAACTTCACCCCCAAGTACACCGGCTTGAACAGCCGCCCCAACCGCAACTACTTCGTCCGGATTTACGGTTTGGTTTGGTGTTTTACCTAAAATTTCTTTAACTAATTTTTGTACTGCTGGAATTCGTGTTGAACCACCTACTAAAACATTTTGATCAATTGCCTCTGGCGTTAATTCTGAATCCTTAAGAGAAACTTCAATCGGTGTTCGGCAACGGTTAATTAAATCAGAACACAGGTTTTCAAAACTTGCTCGAGTTAACTCTTTTTCGAGATGTTTTGGTCCTTCGGGTGTTACTGAAATGAACGGTAAATTAATAGCACTTTGTGTAAGTGTTGATAATTCAACTTTTGCCTTTTCAGCAGCTTCTGTTAGACGTTGTAACGCTTGACTATCTTTTGTTAAATCAATGCCTTCTTGGTCTTTAAATTCTTTAACTAACCATTGCACAATTTTTTCATCAAAATCGTCACCACCTAAATGTGTATCACCCGACGTTGCCAGAACTTCAAAAACACCGTCACCAACTTCAAGTATAGAAACGTCAAAAGTACCACCACCTAGGTCAAATACAAGAATTGTTTCATTATCCTTTTTATCTAACCCGTATGAAAGAGAGGCGGCTGTTGGTTCATTAATTATTCGTAGAACTTCTAAACCAGCAATTTTTCCAGCATCTTTCGTTGCTTGGCGTTGTGAATCGTTAAAATAGGCTGGTACGGTAATAACGGCCTGCTTTACAGTTTCGCCAAGATACTTTGATGCGTCATCGGCTAATTTACGTAAAACTTTAGCGGAAATTTCTTCAGCTGCAAATTGCTTACTTAAAGCAGGACAATCAAGCTTAATAATATCTTCTGTTTGTATTACTTTATAAGAAACTTGACGAAGTTCTTCTGTTACTTCACTTGTTTTTCGGCCGATAAAACGTTTAACCGAATAAAAAGTGTTTTCAGGGTTAATAACCGCTTGACGTTTAGCGATCTGACCAACAAGAAGGTCTCCTTTTTTTGTATATGCTACAACAGAAGGTGTTGTACGTTGCCCTTCAGCATTTGTAATAACTTCAGGTTTACCACCTTCCATTACGGCAACTACAGAATTTGTCGTTCCAAGATCAATACCAATAACTTTAACCATCTGATTATTAAATTTGAGAATTTCTATAATTTTAATTCTTAGTTAACTTTAACTATAGAACTGTCTTACCTTATTAGAAAAGGTGTATTTACCGTAGCGATTTTTTTTGTTTAAATGCTTACTTTAATAGCTTTTAAACGGTTCTGAATCAGTGGACAAGAAGAACTCGTTTAATTTATAATACGTATTAAGTATAAGGACAAGAATCTTTATATAAAGTAATTTTTTAAAAATTGCATTGCTTCTGAATCCATTCTATTAATTTAAACGTTTTATGCAAGTAGGTTTATTCGCAAAAAAGGTTGGTATGACTCAAATTTTTGACGAGTCAGGTACAATTTTCCCAGTAACTATTTTAAAGGCTGGAGTTTGTAAGATTAGTCAAATTAAAAGTACTAGTACTGATGGTTACAATGCCGTTCAAGTAGCTTATGAAGAAAAAAAACTTGATAAGCTTAATAAAGCGGTAAGAGGACACTTAAATAAAATTGGTGATCAAGGATTCAATTCTTTTGGAGAGTTCCGTGTAGGAAATCCTGATAATTTTAAATTAGGGCAAACGCTAAATGTTGGTACTTTTACTAAAGGTCAAAAAATCCGCGTAACCGGAAAAAGTATTGGTAAAGGATTTGCCGGTAACCAAAAGCGCCATAACTTTAGTAGAGGCCCAATGACGCATGGTTCAAAAAACCATCGCGAACCAGGAAGTATTGGAGCAGGTAGTACACCAGGACGTGTTTATCCTGGAAAGAAAATGGCTGGTCGACTTGGTGGTCAAAATGTAACCTTGAAAAATACAGAAATTCTTTATATCAACCCTGAAGAAAATATCTTGGTTGTAAAAGGTTCTGTGCCTGGTAAAAAAAATACCTTATTAAAAATTCAACCAATGAAGGTAGTTTAAAAATTAGCTTACACTAGTATGCCTTACACACAATCTAATCAAAGAGATTTACTGGGTATTATAAAGTATCCACTTTTAACAGAGAAAACAATAAAACTTATTGAACAAAATCAGTATAGTTTTGCCGTTGATCCTAAAGCGACGAAAACTGCGGTTAAGTCAGCCGTTGAGCAATTATTTGACGTGAAGGTAATCTCGGTGAATACAGCATTATTACCGTTACGTAAGCGACGAGTAGGTAGATTTATTGGGACAAAGGCGCGTTATAAAAGAGCTATCGTAGAATTAGCGGCTGAAAGCTCAATTACTTTATTCGAAGAAGAGTAAATTTTCGCCTACTTTTTCGACAAAATAAAATTCGCATACGTTAAACAATAGGAAATTAATATATATGGCAATTCGTCTGTACAAAGCCTATAGTCCAGGTACCCGTTCTAAATCTGTTTCCTACTTTGATGATTTAACCAAAGTAAAACCAGAAAGAAGTCTGACGTTCGGTAAAAAAGCTTGCGGTGGACGAAACAATCGTGGTGTTATTACAGTAAGAGGTCGCGGTGGCGGACATAAACGAAAATATCGTATTATAGATTTTCAACGAAAATCTAATATTCTAGCCACTGTCGCTACTATTGAATATGACCCGAATCGAAATGCACGCATAGCATTATTACAATACAATGACGGTTCAAAGAAATATATTATAGCTCCACGTTCATTGCGTGTTGGGATGTCTGTTTCCTCTGGAGCAACCGTACCAATTGAAATTGGTAATTCTATGCCTCTTGAATTTATTCCTTTAGGGAGTATTATCCACAATGTAGAATTAACTCTAGGAAAAGGCGGCCAAATCGCTCGTGCAGCTGGAACATATGCTCAACTAATCGCTAAAGAAGGAGATTTCGTAACTTTAAAGTTACCATCAAATGAAGTTCGTTTAGTTAACAAAAAATGTTATGCTACTTTAGGCCAAGTTGGTAATGTTGATAGCATTAATATTACGCTCGGAAAAGCTGGTCGAAGCCGCTGGCTCGGAAAAAAACCAAAAGTACGAGGAATTGTTAAAAACCCAAATGATCACCCACATGGTGGGGGAGAAGGGCGTTCACCTATTGGTCGAGCAAAACCCGTTACACCTTGGGGTAAGCCTGCTTTAGGTGTTAAAACGCGTAAGCAAACTAAAGATAGTACTAAATATATTTTACGTTCACGTCGTTAAGATTACAAATATACGACAGATATAATCATAATTATTTTATAACTAAAATGACACGTTCCTTAAAAAAAGGACCTTTTGTAGCTTCGCATGTATTTGAGCGAGTTGAACAAATGAATGCTAGTGGTAAAAAAGATGTTATTAAAACGTGGTCACGTGCGACAACAATCTTACCAAATATGATTGGTCACACATTTGCAGTATACAATGGTAAGCAACATCTTCCTGTTTTTGTGTCTGATCAAATGGTTGGTCATAAATTAGGTGAATTTGCTCCAACAAGAACATTTCGCTCTCACGTAAAAAAAGATAAGAAAGGAAAACGCTAGTTTACACTTATGAACAGTAATTCAGTACAAAGAAAAGAGGTACGGGCGGTTTCGAAATTCGTTAGGATGTCACCAAGTAAAATCCGTCGTGTACTTAGACAGATACAAGGAAAAACCTATCCTGAGGCATTACTTTTACTAGAATTTATGCCTTATGCTTCTTGTGCACCAATTATCAAAGTTTTACGTTCTGCAACCGCGAATGGTAGAAATAATTTTGGTTTTGACGAAACTAAATTAACGGTAAAATCAGCCTTTGCTGATCAAGGTCCGACAATGAAAAGATTTCGCCCAAGAGCACAAGGTCGGGCATATCGAATTTTAAAAGCAACATCACACATAACAATTGTTATGGAAAATTAAACAATTTAAAAATTTACGAGGATATAGTTCGTGGGACAAAAAACACACCCAACAGGTATAAGAATAGGTGTTAATAAAACACATGATTCAACGTGGTTTGCTAACTATGGTGCTTATAGTGAAGTTCTTAAAGAAGACTATAAAATAAGAGCTTTTTTTGAAAAATCGTTTGAAAGTATTTATTTTAAAGCAGGAATTACTAAATTAGAAATTCTACGTAAAGTAAATCAACTGGAACTTATAGTTCATGCTGCGAGACCAAAAGCTATTGCCGGAGATAACGAACAAAGCACGATAATTAATAGCTTCAAAGATAACCTTAAAACACTAGTAGGAAATTCGAAGCAAATCCGAATTAAAGTTTGTCAAATCGCCAAGAGTGAAAATGAAAGTTTATTAGTTGCTCGCGCAATTGGTGATCAACTTGAAAAACGGGTCGCTTTTCGTAAAGCAGTTCGTCAAACAACTCAAATGTTACAGAAAAGTGGCGTAAAAGGATTTAAAATTCAAGTTTCTGGACGTTTAAATGGAGCAGAAATTGCTCGTGCAGAATGGGCACGCGAAGGTCGTGTCCCGCTTCAAACCCTTCGGGCAGATATTAGTTATGCGACTCACCGAGCAAATACAACATACGGTGTCCTAGGTATTAAAGTTTGGATATTTAATAAAGAAATTTTTTAATAAAGAATTGGATAAGTAAAAATTTATGTTACTTCCGAAGAGAACAAAATTTCGCCGACAACATCGTGCAAATTTAAAAGGAACTTCAAAGGCAAATACTATTGTCTTTGGTGAATATGGCCTTCAAGCTTTAGAGCCAATTTGGCTAACTTCACGACAAATCGAAGCTGCAAGACGTAGTATTACTCGATATGTTCGTCGTACAGGAAAAATTTGGATTCGTATTTTTCCTGATCGACCTATTACTGAACGAGCTGCCGAATCCAGAATGGGTTCTGGTAAGGGAACAGTTGAATACTGGGTAGCTGTTGTAAAACCTGGTGCTATTCTTTTTGAAATCAATGGATTAAATAAAGAAATGGCTTATAAAGTTTTACGATTAGCGGCTTACAAACTTCCCATTAAAACAAAAGTTATAGAACGTGTTTAAGCGCCACAAAAAAATAGCGTTTCATAGTTATTAAAAAAATTGTTATTTTCTTGAAAAATACATTGTATGGCCGTAAAAGAAAGAATAGGTATTGTTGTTAGTGACAAAATGGATAACACGTGTATTGTTGCAGTCAATTCTCGCGTTTTACATAAAAGATATAAAAAAGTTATTACGGTAACAAAACGATATTCTGTACACGATACAGAATCAGCATCTTCGATAGGTGATCAAGTTCAGATTCGTGAAACAAGGCCACTTAGTAAAACAAAAAACTGGATTTTAACTAGTATTCTAAGAAAGTCATCAACATAGAAAAATGATACAACCACAAACTAATTTACGCGTAGCTGATAATAGCGGTGCTAAAAAATTAATGTGTATTCGAATTCTTGGTAGTAATCGACGATACGGTCATGTAGGGGATGTCATTATTGGTGTTGTTAAAGATGCAACGCCCAATTTGGCTGTAAAACGTTCTGATGTCGTTCGAGCTGTTATAGTTCGAACAAAACAATCAGTACGCCGAAAGGATGGAACTCGATTACGCTTCGATGATAACGCATCTGTAATTATAAACAAGGAAAATAATCCTCGTGGAACTCGTGTTTTTGGACCAATTGCTCGAGAATTAAAAGAAAGGGGATTTACAAAAATTGTTTCGTTAGCACCAGAAGTACTTTAGCCAAGAAACATTGAAATCTTAAAAATCGAAAGTTATTAAACATGAAGCTAGACTTAAAAAGCTTATATAAGCAAGAGATTGTTCCTGCTATGATAGAAGCGTTTGGTTACAAAAATATTGAACAAGTGCCCAAAATCGTTAAGATTTCCATTAACCGTGGAATTGGGGAAGCAGCCAAAAATAGTAAAGAGTTAGACGCTAGTGTAGCAGAATTAACTCTAATTGCCGGTCAACGACCTATGGTTAATAAGTCAAGAAAATCTGTTGCGGGATTTAAAATCCGAGATGGTATGTCTGTTGGTTCATCAGTTACGTTACGAAAAGTACAAATGTACACGTTTTTAACAAAATTCATTCATATCATATTACCGAGAATTCGAGATTTTCAAGGGATTGATCCGAATGGGTTTGATGGCCGTGGTAACTATAATATTGGTTTAAAAGAACAGTTAATCTTTCCAGAAATCTCTTATGATGACGTAACCCAGTTACGTGGTTTAGATATTACTATTGTAACAACAGCAAAGACTGATGAAGAGGCGCACGCTCTACTAAAGGCGTTTGGTATGCCGTTTACAAAACTTTAGTCTAAAATAAATATTAAAACGGAAAACAATGACTACTGATACTATAGCTGATATGTTAACTCGAATTCGCAACGCGAATTTGGCTAAACATCAAGTTGTCCAAATCCCTTCAACAAAAATTACAAAAAATATCGCTCAAGTTCTTTTTACAGAAGGATTAATTGATTCTTTTGAAGAATTAAAAAATGGATTTAAAAGTTCTTTATTAATCTCTCTTAAATATAGTGAAAAACAACGTAAACCCTATATTGAAAAGATTCAGCGTATAAGTAAGCCTGGCTTACGCGTTTACAGTAATGCTAAAAAAATGCCCAGAGTTTTGGGCGGGTTTGGGACAGCAATCGTTTCCACATCAAAAGGTTTAATGACCGATCACCAAGCACGTAAAGAAGGTATTGGTGGTGAACTATTATGTTATATTTGGTAAATTTCAACAAAATATGTCTCGTATAGGTAAGCGGTTTATAGAAGTCCCAGAAAAAGTTACGATTAAACTAGATGGACAAAAAATTTCTGTTGATGGCCCAAAGGGAAATCTTTCAAGAATTTTACCGTCTCTAGTTTGTTGTACTTTGGACGATAGTAAGCAAAAAATTTTTATAGAAAAAACACAAGATACAAAACTTTCACAATCACTATTTGGGCTTTCGAGAACATTAGTGTCAAACATGGTTGTCGGGGTTTCAATTGGCTTTGAAAAGCGGTTATTAATTACTGGTGTTGGTTACCGAGCACAACTTGCCGGTAAAGATTTGGTCTTAAATATGGGTTATAGTCACCCTGTAAAAATGATTACTCCTAAGGAATTAGTAGTAAAAGTAGAGAGCCCAACAAGTGTTGTTGTATCAGGAATGCAAAAAGACATGGTTGGTGAATTTGCTGCCAAAATCAGATCAGTCCGTCCACCGGAACCTTATAAAGGAAAAGGTATCGCTTATGAAGGCGAAATTATAAAACGAAAAGCTGGTAAAACTGGTAAATAAAATTTTTACTCTTAAATTCTTTTATATTTTTAATTTATTACATATGAGCTCTAAAAGAGTAGTAAAGCCTAAATCTGAATGGTTAGAACGCGTTGTTTCCATCGAACGTGTAACGAAGGTGGTTAAAGGGGGTAAAAAAATGAGTTTCCGCGCAGTTATTGTTGTTGGGAATGAGCAAGGGAAAGTTGGGGTTGGGGTCGGAAAGGCCGGTGATGTTATTACCGCGGTTCGAAAAGGTGTTACAGATGGTAAAAAGCATATCATTACCGTTCCTTTAACTAGTTCTAATACTATACCTCACGCAGCTAATGGTAGATTTGGGGCGGCAAAATTAATTCTTCGACCTTCTGCCCCTGGTTCAGGCGTAATTGCGGGAAGCTCAATTCGGATTGTTTTAGAACTAGCTGGGATTAAAAACATTTTATCCAAGCAATTGGGTTCTAAAAATATGTTGAATAATGCACGAGCGACAATTAATGGTTTAAGTACTTTAAGGTCTTATAATGTCTAACGAAATTTCGTAAGTTTAATGGTTAGGTCTGAAACGACAAATTTATTACAACAGAAGATACTAAAAATTTTAGGATTGCTGATTCTTATCAGGTTAGGATTGTATATCCCAGTACCTAATATTGATTTAGATATTTTCTCACAGAATCAAGTATCAAACCCACTTTTCGGATTTGCAAAAAATTTGACAGGTAGTTCCTTTTTGGGAGTAGGGTCACTTGGAATTCTACCATACATTAATTCTTCGATCGTAATTCAACTTTTAACACCGGTAATACCTGCATTAGAACGATTACAAAAAGAAGAAGGTGAGTTAGGTCGGCAACAAATTAGTAAGTATACAAGGTATTTAACATTTGGCTGGGCGTGTATTTTAAGTTCAAGTGTCGCGTTTTTTTTAGTAAAACCAATTGTTTTTAATTGGAGTATTATCCTTGGCCTAAAAATAATTGTAGCATTAACGACAGGTTCTATGCTTTCAATGTGGTTTGCAGAATTAATAACCAACGAAAACCTTGGAAATGGGTCGTCAATGATTATTTTCATAAATATTATTGGAAGCATACCAGCGAGTTTTAGCGAATTTTCACAAAATTTAGCAAACACATCAAGTCTGGCAAGCATTGGTACAACAACCTTTGTTTTTGCCTTATACCTTTTTATTGTTTGTATGATTGTTTTAGTTCAAGAGTCATATAAAAAAATTGATATTGTCTCAGCGCGTCAATTAAACTTTAATTCAACCGAAAAAGATCCGCAAAGTAGCGAATTAAAAAATAGTTATATTCCGATTAAACTGAATCAGGGTGGAATAATGCCATTAGTTTTCAGTACAACTATTGCAACTCTATTATTTTATCCATTGCAAATATTTCTTTCAGGTCTTTTTGGTGCGATGGGTATTGAATTAACAAGTGTTTTAACACTGGTTTCCTTTTTTTTAAACCTTGTTTTAGTTATTTTTTTTAGTAGCTTTTATGCACTAATAGTATTAAAGCCTAAAGATCTTTCAGAAAATTTAACAAAACTGGCTTATAGTATTCCAGGTTTAAAACAAGGTAAAGAAACAACACAATACCTTGAACAAATAATAAGTCGACTTGCTTTTATGGGAGGGATATTTTTAGCTTTTTTAGCCCTTTTTCCTCTAGTTTTAAGTGGACTATTTCATTTTAATGTATTTAAAAATTTAACATCTTTGGTAATTTTAGTTGGTGTAATTACGGATGTGTCATCTCAAATTCGAGGATATCTTATCTCTCAAAATTATGAGAGCTTTTAAAAAATTAGACTTTTTAATTTGTCTCTATTAACCTAAATTCTTAAGAGCTTTTAAAAATAGTAATTTTGACAAAATTATTAACAATATTGAATAATTCAATTAATAAAAAATAACAATTTGCTTAACTTATGAAAGTAGTTAGTTCGATTGGTAACTTAAAAAACCGATCAAAAGATTGTAAAGTTGTAAAACGACGTGGTAGGATTTATCTAATTTGTAAATCAGATCCAAGATTAAAAGTTCGACAAGGCCGAGCAAAAATGAAACGTAAATAAACACCTAAATTAAAAAAATGGCACGTATTTCAGGAGTAGATCTTCCGCGAAATAAGCGGATTGATATTGGGTTAACATATGTTTTTGGCATAGGTAATACAAGCGCACAACAAATTTTAAAAACTGCTGCTGTTTTACCAAGTACACGTTGTAATGATTTAACAGATGAAGAAATTACTGCTATTCGAGCAATAGTAGATAACGATTACCAAACTGAAGGAGATTTACGACGATTTATTTCGCAAAACATAAAAAGACTAACTGAGGTTGGAACGGCGAAAGGGAGACGACACCGTGTAGGGTTACCTGTGCGTGGACAACGAACAAAAACAAATGCAAGAACTCGTAAAGGGAAAGTAAAAATCCCTGTAACAAAAAAGAAATAAATATTTGTTTTTTTAATTAAACTTATTAAAATGGTCAAACAAGTAAAGAGATTTTCCGGGAAAAAAGCGAAGAAAGTAGTCACAAGTGGTATTGTTCATATCAATTCTACATTTAATAATACAATTGTAAACATCACAGATAAACAAGGAAATACAATCTGTTGGGCTTCGGCTGGTGGTAGTGGATTTAAGGGTGCAAAGAAAAGTACTCCGTTTGCCGCTCAATCTACCGCTGAAAAAGTTGCAACAATTGCATATGAACAAGGGATGCGTGAAGCTGAAATTGTTATTACTGGTCCTGGAAGTGGTCGAGAAACTGCAATTAGAGCATTACAAGGATGTGGTTTACAAGTTTTAGTGTTAAAAGATAAAACACCCGTACCTCATAATGGATGTCGTCCACCGAAAAAACGACGTGTTTAAAAAAAACTTCCAAACAGGCACTTATTAATATTCGTACAAATATAAAAAGGGTAGTTAAGTAATGTTTAACGTTCAATGCTTACAATCGACAGCAAACGAATCAACTAGTCTCTACGCTAAGTATTCTCTTGGACCCTTTATGAAGGGGCAAAGTCTCACAATTGGTAATGCTTTACGACGGGTTTTACTTTCAAATTTACAAGGTCTAGCAATAGTAGGGACGCGTATTACTGGTATTAATCATGAATTTTCGACTATCCCAAACGTTAAAGAAGATGTGATTGATATTCTCCTTAACTTAAAACAAATTAAGTTACAAGGTGATGTTACCGAACCAACTTTAGCACGGCTTATGGTAAATGGTCCCGGGATTGTTACAGCTAAGGATTTAGAAGTGACGGGTAATATTACCTTAGTTGATTCACAACAGTACATTGCTAGTTTGACTGATAAAGGAAACTTAGAGATGGAGGTATTAATAGCCCGCGGTCAAAATTATATTAGTAGTGCTAAAATTGATTCGATTATTCCGGCTGGTTTTTTAGCTGTGGATGGTATTTTTATGCCAGTGACTCAGGTCAATTTTTTTGTTGAAACTTCAAAAAACAATACTTCTTCAGAACTAGAATGTTTAATACTTGAAATTTGGACGAATGGAACAATTTTACCTGCAGATGCCTTAAGTTCCGCAGCTAAAATTTTAGAAAATTCATTTGGATTACTTAAAATAACAGATACTCTCCCTGCCCTAGCGTTGAGTCTAGAGACATCATCTTTTGAAGAAGAAAAAGAAGAACATTTGGAAACAATTTTTATAGAAGAACTGGAGTTATCTGTACGGGCTTATAATTGTCTTAAACGTGCGAATATTCATACTTTAAGCGATCTCTTACAATATTCAGCAGATGATCTTTTAGAATTTAAAAATTTTGGTCAAAAGTCAGCTGATGAAGTTTGCGAACGTGTAAAAGTTAAATTTGATAAAGATCTTCATCGAAAACAAGTATAAAAATTACGTAACGACTGTTAAAAGACAAGATCGAATATAAACTACGCATTAATTTTTTAAAAGTGTAGCGATCTTTGAACTTAATTAAATATTTATTTAATTTAAACCATTTAAAATAACTTAAAAATAACTATATGTCTTTATCTGCTTCAGAAACGAAGTCAGCTTTTTTCGGTATAGGGCGTAGAAAAGCCTCTGTTGCTAAAGTAGTTTTAGTTCCAGGCAATGGTTCTATGACTGTAAACCAAAAGCTTGGAGAATTATATTTACAATATAATTCGCAATATATTAATTCTTTGAAAACTCCTTTAACTGTCTTAGGTTTGGAAAACATGTATAACATTCATGTAAATACTCATGGTGGAGGTTTAAAAGGTCAAGCTGACGCGATTAAACTTGGTATTGCTAGAGCATTATGCCAAATGTCACCGGAGCATCGTTTCTCTTTAAAGCCCGAGGGTTTATTAACAAGGGATTCAAGAATTAAAGAAAGAAAGAAATATGGACTAAGAAAAGCTAGAAAAGCTCCACAGTTCTCTAAACGTTAATTAAAAAAAATAAAATGGCAAAACCTTCAATTCATCCCGACTGGTACCCAAATGCAAAAGTTTATTGCGATGGTCAATTAGTTATGAAAGTCGGTTCAACAAAACCTAGATTAAATATTGATATTTGGTCTGGTAATCATCCTTTCTATACCGGTTCTGAAAAGATTCTTGATACTGAGGGGAGAGTAGAACGTTTCATGCGTAAATATGGTATTGAAAACACAAATTAATAAAAAATTTTTATGCCAACAATACAACAATTAGTTAGATTCGAAAGGGTAGTAAACGAAAAGAAAACAAAATCACCTGCTCTTAAATCTTGCCCTCAAAGAAGAGGAGTTTGTACTCGTGTATATACAACAACACCTAAGAAACCTAATTCTGCTTTACGTAAAGTAGCGCGAGTAAGATTAACTTCAGGTTTTGAAGTAACTGCTTATATTCCAGGTATTGGTCATAATATTCAAGAACATTCAGTTGTTTTAATTCGTGGTGGGCGTGTAAAAGACTTACCAGGGTGTCGTTATCACATTGTTAGAGGTACTTTAGATGCTTCTGGAGTAAAAGATCGAAAACAGAGTCGCTCAAAGTACGGTGGTAAAAAACCAAAGAATTAAGTAAAAATTAACCTTTGTAAAAATCCAATTATAAATGTCACGAAGAAGTAAAGCTAAACGAATTTTGTCAGAACCCGATCCAATCTATAATAGCCGTTTGGTTACTTTGCTAATTAGTAGAATTTTACAGGCAGGTAAAAAGTCGCTAGCGCAAAAGATTGTTTATTCGGCTTTAGAACAAATTTCGTCAAAAACAGAAGAAAATCCAGTGCTAATTTTAGAAAAAGCTGTAAAAAATGTTACTCCACAAGTTGAAGTAAAAGCTAGAAGGGTTGGTGGGTCTACATACCAAGTTCCAATGGAAATTCGTGCTTTTAGAGGTACGAATGTTGCTTTAAAATGGATTAGTGAGTTTTCACGTGAGCGCTCAGGTAAAAGCATGTCTTTAAAATTAGCAAACGAACTTATGGACGCGGCTAAAGAAACAGGAAACAGTATTAGGAAAAAAGAGCAAACTCAAAAAATGGCTGATGCAAACAAAGCATTTGCACATTTTAGATACTAAATATTAAGGTCTATAAAAAAAGCCTTATCGCCAAAAGTTATTTGAAGTACAAAAATTAAATTTAAAAATTAATATGGCACGCGAAAAGTTTGAACGTTTAAAACCACACCTGAATATTGGTACAATTGGTCACGTAGATCACGGTAAAACGACACTAACGGCTGCAATTTCAGCGACACTAGCAATTTATAACCCATCTGCTACAAAAAAATTCGATGAGATTGATTCCGCACCCGAAGAAAAAGCACGTGGTATTACAATTAATACAGCACACGTTGAATATGAAACTGCGAATCGACACTATGCTCACGTTGATTGCCCAGGCCACGCTGATTATGTTAAAAATATGATTACAGGTGCCGCGCAAATGGATGGTGGAATTTTAGTTGTATCTGCCGCTGATGGACCAATGCCACAAACTCGTGAGCATATTCTTTTAGCGAAGCAAGTAGGTGTACCATATCTAGTAGTTTTCTTAAATAAAGCAGATCAAGTCGATGATGAAGAATTACTAGAGTTAGTGCAACTTGAAGTTCAAGAACTTCTGGAAAGTTATGAATTCCCTGGGGATGATATTCCATTTGTTTCGGGATCTGCGCTTTTAGCTTTACAAGCTGTTGAAGGTGGACCAAAAGAAAGAGGAGAAGATAAATGGGTTGATCTTATTTATGACTTAATGGATGCCATTGATACTTATATTCCAAATCCTGTTCGTGAAACGGATAAAACCTTTTTAATGGCTATTGAAGATGTATTCTCAATTACAGGTCGTGGTACTGTTGCAACTGGACGTATTGAAAGAGGAAATATTAATGTTGGTGCATCTGTAGAATTAGTTGGTTTAAAGGATACCAAAACAACAACTGTAACTGGAATTGAAATGTTCCAGAAGACACTTGAGCAAGGTATGGCCGGCGATAACGTTGGTATTCTTATTCGTGGTATCCAAAAAACTGATATTGAACGTGGAATGGTATTAGCGTTACCTGGTTCAATTAAACCACATAAAAAGTTTGAAGCTGAAGTTTATATCTTAAATAAAGATGAAGGTGGTAGACATACTCCTTTCTTTACAGGTTACCGTCCTCAATTTTATGTACGTACAACGGACGTAACAGGAACGATTGTTCAATTTACAGGAGATGATGGTAGTGTTGCTGAAATGGTAATGCCTGGAGATCGAATTAAAATGACAGCTGAGTTAATTAACCCAATTGCAATTGAGCAGGGAATGCGTTTCGCCATTCGAGAAGGTGGACGAACTGTTGGTGCTGGAGTAGTTTCAAAAATCATCGAATAATTTTTCATATATATATATATTTATGAGTATAGAAAAACTCCGAATAAGTCTTAAAGCATACGAGTTTCCTATATTAGATAACTCATGTGATAAGATAATGGATGCCGTAAAGACGAGTGGTTTAACTGCTGTTGGCCCGATTCCATTACCGACAAAAATAAGACGTTATTGTGTTTTAACATCTCCTCACGTAAATAAGGATGCTCGAGAGCATTTTGAAATACGTACCCATAAACGTATAATCGACGTTTATAGCCCAACAGAGGCAACTTTAGAAAATCTCCGAAATTTAGATATTTCAGCAGGTGTTGATATTGAAGTAAAGAATATCTAATACTTGTCCTTCCATGATAACAAAAATCTATTTATCTAAATACTTTATAACGCTTAAAATATTTAGATAAATAGATTTTTGATTGTAAATCTTATATAAGATGTTAACATAGTATAAATTTTCCTATTCCAAAAGCATATAAACAGTACCCAGATAGCTAAAACTAAGCTGCTTGACTTAAAAAAGCTTAAGAGGTTCTAATTAAAAATTAGAACCTCTTATAGTAAAAGGAGATAAACAAAAGGTAAAAACCACAAATAACAAGTTTTACTCAAATTCTTTTTCAAAAAATGCTAATAAGGCCTGTCTTGTAGATCTACCTAAACCATTTATAGAAATAAAACGAGACTGACGGGACTCGAACCCGCAACTTCCGCCGTGACAGGGCGGTGCTCTAACCAATTGAACTACAGTCCCTCTAATGTTCTAGGTACCAATTATTATAATTTAACAATTGTGATTTCGTCAATAAATTAATTCTTCCTATTCAAGATTTTTAAAGGAAGCAACTACTGAATTTTACAACTTCTGTTTTTAAATTTTATAATTAATACCTAAAAATTAATTAGATATTTTAAGTTTCTTTAAAGAAAAGAAATATCGTTAGACTTTTGAGATTGTTGGTAATTTGTTTCCCTTAATTTTTTTAAAATTTTGCCAAAATATTCTTGTAAATAACTTTCAAGACTTAATCGGCCTGTTGGCCACTCAATTTCATTTTTTGGTTTAATAGCTGAATGTGAACTAATTGATATTTCACCAAACTGTAATCGGTCAGCAATATTCCAGGTAAACTCGAATAAACGGAAAAATCTTCGTAAGATACCGAAAGCAAAAGACGGAATATATGAAATTTTTGCATTCTTTCCAGATAATCTTTCACAGAGCTCAATTATCTCTTTTGATGTCCAAAATTTTTCACCAATAAGTGAAACAGTTTTATTGTCATATACAGTGTTACCTAAACAACCTACTACTGCTTTTGCAGCATCTTGAGTATCCAAATAGGCGGTCGGTGCTGAATCACCTTGTAACCAGATTGTTTCATTTTCTAAAACAGGTAATGCGTATTGACTAATTAAACCTTGAAAAAATCCGGAACATTGAAAAATTGTATAATTAATACCTGATTCAACGACTGCTTTTTCTAATTTTAATTTTAAATCCATTAATGGAATCGAAGAATTTTCCGATGCGTTTAAAACCGAAAATAAAATTAATTTTTTTAAATTAATTAATTTACCAGCTTCAATAAGGGCAAGTTTTCCACGCCAATCAATAATTTCAGATGTATAACTACTCGTTGAACGTATTGTTGCACAGTCAATAACTGTAGTTATTCCTTTTAACGCTAAGGGTATTGTTGATGGAATCGAAAGATCACCGTAAACTAATTCTGCTCCCCATTCTTTTAAAAATGCTCCACGACGAAAATCACGGACTAAACATTTAACCTGATAACCTTCATCTAAAGTTTGTTTTACAATCTGTCGCCCAAGAGTACCAGTCCCACCAATTACGAGTATGCTCATTATATCTATTACTTAAATTAGTAATTTTTTTACATAAAATTTACATAAAAAGATAATGTTATTATAACAGTCTAAATACTTTAAAGGTTTAGCGCATATTAAAAATTGTATTAAAATTTTCGAAATATCTCGAAGTTAATCAACGTTAACACGTATTTACGTAGTAATTCAATTTAAATCTTTGGAGGTTTTCCATTCATAATAATGCTCTCTAACTCGAGCTTTTAAAATAGCTTCTTATATTAATTATTAATTTAATAGTAGCAACCTCTTGACATAATTTTGTATCCTTTGGTATTATTCCTTTTAGATTAAAAGTTTAATTCAAAGAAATCATTAAGATATTACAAGTACCATGGAGAGTTTGATCCTGGCTCAGGATGAACGCTGGCGGTATGCTTAACACATGCAAGTCGAACGAAAGTTTTTAACTTTAGTGGCGAACGG
>Ga0209302_10000212_pt1 | contig 36153 bp, 50 predicted proteins | sample ArcOceMetagenome_2_FD_187445 | JGI IMG/M metagenome (GOLD analysis project Ga0209302, IMG submission 187445) | Marine eukaryotic phytoplankton communities from Arctic Ocean - Arctic Ocean ARC135M Metagenome (SPAdes) (version 2) | ecosystem: Environmental > Aquatic > Marine > Oceanic | place...
TTCTAGCAAAGTCTGCCACATAATATCTCTGGCCTGACCCTGCGTAGGAGCAACGTAAAAAACCTTACCATCCTTTTCAGAAAGTGCGTTTACTATTAGCATCCAAGCAGCTAACCTACTCTTACCAGTTCGTCTACCAGCAGCTACTACCTTAAACCTAGCATTACTTTCGTATACCTTTTCTTGCCAAGGTAATAGCTTTATGTTTAACTCAGCCATGTAGTTGTGCCTCTAAAGCAGATACAAAATCTTTTACTCTACGTGGCGTTTGTTTATTCCAAGATGATAGTTCAGTACTACCCTCCTTCCTGTATTTTATTTCTTGAATAGCTCTACCCCATTTACCATTTTTCATGTGACTCCAAGCAGTAGGAAACTTTCTAGTCCAACCAGAACCTAGTTGGAAGTTTACACTTACAAGAGCAACCTTTAACTCTTCAACTTGTTTAGCTTTATCTAAGAATTTAATCTGTCTGTCAGTAGCATCCATTGCTTTTTCTGTATCTTTCTCGTACCAACGATATAAAATATCCTCTGGTATGTTTGTATCTAAAGGGTATAACTCTTGTTCTGATAACGATAATAGATGCCCTACTCCACCAGTAAGTTTACCAAGAGAATCTTTATATACATAATCCCTAAAGCCTTCAGCTAAAATAAGATGCCGTTTTACTTTATTGGCATAATCATTCTGCATCTATTATGTCACCCTCTATATCTTTTATCTCAGGAGAACCAATACCACTAATAGTAATATTAATACTAGACTTATCACTAGCCATTTTCTCTTTCTCAAAATGAGACAGAGGCATTAGCCTATCCATAACTAGTTTCCAAGCAGCAGCTTGGTTCTTATGCTCATCATCTAAAGCAGCATCTAATATAGTATCTAATACCCTTTTACTTTTAGGGGACGCAAGAAGCCTAGCCTTATACTCTTTAATAGCAGTAGCTTCTCCAGCAGGTCTACCTACTTTACCTTTACTAGTACTAACTTCACTTAGTCTTGGTCTACCCCTTTTCTTTTTAAGTTCAGGGGCAACATGTTTATAACTGGGATTGGTATTCTTTTTTTTCTTTGCTGGCATTATGTACCTTAATGTTATCCAGAAGGTTGTGGCAATATCTCCCGCCTTCTTAAAATTTTAAGATGAAAGAAGAAGAAGATGTAAGTTAAAATTAACTAACTAATAATTAATTCCTAACTTTAATTTTCTATAATAAGAAGTATTATATCATACTTTTTTTAATGTGTCAAGCCTTATTTTCAAGAGTATTATATAGGCCACTTTTAATTAAACTTTTACTTTAAAATTTTACTAGGTAAATCAATAAGATGCAAGGGTTCTTAATTTAACTTTTTTATGTAATTAGGCGGGTACTATAATACAAATAGCTGTCTGGCCTCCCCCCCGCCCCCTCCAGATGCGCATTCTTCTATATATAAGGAGTAGACGCACATAAAATTCTATATATATATAGCTTATCCACTTTCGATGGGGTGGGTGTGTGGTGGTAGGTACACTCACCAGCAAGGCCACCATATAAACCTAGTCGATGCCTTGGATATGTAGTCATAGCCTAGCTGTATCAACGGTTCATATTTATTTTACTCTGTAAGTCATTGATATTATTGAGGTATTCAAATTAGATTGGTTTATTTGCATTTAGGGGGTTGACAGTCTTATGGCTGGCTGGTTTAATAGTCCTCAAGTTATCTGATACAAGAACTTGTTGACGGGTAAATACTTAGACGGTCGAGGTGCATTGGCGCTTTAGTTGATTTAGTCCGAAGTTAAACGATAAGATAACTTACCTGCAATAGCAGGCGATAAAGCATCTATATAGAGCCAGTGTAATCTTGATGCTTATGACCCTATCCTCTGCAGACTACGATACTTCCGCTAGCGCAGCTATGTCTTATGAGTGCCTCTTAAGGGTTAAGACAGTTAAACGGTTAAGCTGGCGGGGTATTGTTAAACATATTAAAACTAGTATGTTTAATAATACTAACCAAGGAGTTTTAATATTATGTTGCATAAAAAAGTAGAGCTATACAAGGCTGGTTTAATATCAGCGGCAGAGCTTCAAAAAGCAATAGACTTTGAAAACATGGGCAGTGATACGAGATTCCTAACGATAGAGGACTTGATAAAATGAAACAATACGAAGATGCGATGAAGATTTATAATATCGGTATTAAATATTATAAGGACAAGAATAACTGTTCCGTGGTAGCCGTTGCCGTGACTACAGGTGTTGCCTATGGTGCTGCCTTCAAAGCTTTAGAAAAAGCTGGTAGGGTTCGAGGAAGGGGCGCAACCACTGGACAAATAAAAGAAGCTTTAGATTATTTAGGATACACAACGAGGGCAGTTGTAGAACAGTTTAAAACAGTCAGGACAGTGACAGATTATTTACCAAGCACTGGCAACTTTCTAGCGTACAGCCCGAGCCATGTTTTATCTATCCGTAACGGTAGGGTCATAGATTGGACTGAAGGCAGAAGGCACAGAGTTTATACAGCATCAGAAGTTATTAAGAAATAAAGTTTGCATTGTGAAACCTGCTAAGGTAAAGTAGGTTTTGCAATACAGATTTTAACAACCAAAAGGTAAAATTATGACTTATATGGAAATGTATGATGAGTTAAGAAAAGGGGGAAATGTTTTAGTAACATTAGAGGAACAGCAAGGGCTTTTTTCTTACTGCCTAAAAGCCAGCCAGACTGTTGATTGGAGACAAGACAAGTTCTGTGTTGATTGGAGACAAGAGAAAGTAGGTGATTTATATAGTATATGGAGCGCATAAAATGAAAACATTTATAAGTAACAGAGAAGCAATCGACCAACTCTCAGGCATGACATATTTTAGTTATAGTGCTTGTGAAATGATTATTAAACATTATGAGGTTACGGATGATGAATATTTATTCGACCCCACAGAAATTTCTGAGGGTTGGCATGAGTATACAGCCGAAGAGATAATGGAGGAGCATGGCGTGACACCCCGGGAATTGTGTGATAGTGTAGTACATTTTTACCCAGTAAAATCGGACATAGGCCGCACCTTTCTATTCACCTTTGGAGATTAACTAAGATGAGATTACACGAGCAAGTTAAGCATCAAAAGGAAGTTATTGAAGGCTATCAAATCGGTATTTCTGAAATAACGAGATACTTAGAATTAGACAAGTTTTCACAAGATATATACGTAAACAAAAACGACATTTTTTTAAGGCTGGACGAAATAAAACATTATATTTTAACCATTGAAGGGGCATCAAAATGAAGATTAAAACAATAGGCAGTAATATGAAAGAGCTAGAAACGGGTAAAGTTAGCATCATGTTCAGCTATGAAACACCAGTGGCAGGATGGGACGATGAAGGGGCATTTAAGACGGCTACACATTATTCAGCCACCACTACAAGGCATATTAATAAATACCTAGACGGAGCGCCAGCGAGAAGCGTAGAGCAGTCTTACATTAACAGTATAGCAACTAGCTAAGGTTATAGCGTGAAGCAAGTTATTAATTAGCTTGCTTTGCCATATAATTTTTTATAAACCACGGAGTAAACACAATGAACGATAAAAATATAGCCGAGTGGCTTAAAGCTAGGCCAGAAGTTGGCGTTTTAAACGGGGGCAAGTATTACGTCCACCTATACAAAGAAGGCAGCCCAACTATTTATAAAGAAATCGCAGTTTTTGACATGTACACTGGCAAACCAACGGAGCAAACACAATGCAAATTTTATTAGCTTTAGCAATTTTATTAGTAGTTATAGGTAGTGACCCACAAGATGAACAAGATTTAATACCCTCAACAAAATACGAAAGGTGCTTGATAATGTACGGAGAAACAAGAGAAGAGAACACCCAATGTAATTGGAACGGAACAAAATAAAAAAAATAAAGCTTGACAAGTTTTTGATAGCTGTTAAACTAAAAAAGAGAGAAAAGAAATATGATTGATAACGATTATACATATACTATTAATTTATATTTAGATAGCAAAAACAACAAAAGTATCAGCGACATTATGAAGGATGAAAACGTAAGTTTTGAAAAAGCACTAGACTTAATTCAACAAGGAAAGGATAGTTATTATGACCATTAAAAAAGATAATTCATATCATATGGAAAGACTAGAAAGTCAGTTAGATTACTTAGAAAAAAGGCACACTTTCGGAGTGCATGATGACGGAGAGGACAGCCTTAGACAGTTAGAAATACAGAAAAATGCAGTCAAAACCATGATACAATTAGAAATGATACAACAACAGGGGATTAAATAACATGAGTAAAATAAAAGCACTATACGAAGATACACTGGAAACAATGGAGACAAAGTACGGATACGGGTATACGTCAGACTACAAAGACGAGGCGCTAGTACGTATACTAGAAAGCTACGAGGCAGAGTCACTGTCTAGGGTGACAGATTTAGGATGGTCATCAGAAGATTAGAAAAAATGTTTAACTTTTTAATAAACTTTACTTCAACACATGCGTTTAAATTAGTATTACTCGCAGTGGAAATAATAACAATGTTAGCTATAATAGTTAACGTCATTCACCATTGGTGAGGGGGGACAACATGAACAGTCAGGGAACAGCAGCATATAAAATAGCTTGCCCAGAATGTGGCAGTAGGGACGGCAACCAAGTTTTCACGTATGAAGATAAAGAAGACGATAGTTATTGTTTTGCATGCTCTACGCTGTTCCCTTCTAATAACAAAAAGGAAACATTTGTAATGCCAGAACAAAACAAAAACTTTAATCCTAAAATGTTTGACACTAACCCAGCGTTAGCTTTAACCGATAGAGGTATTAGGAAAGAAGTAGTTGAGATATACGGCGTAAAGGTTGGACTTAATGAGTCAGATGGTAAAACAATAACGCATCACTATTACCCTGATCACAAAGACGGTAAGGTATCAGGCTTTGAAGTTAGAGAAGTAGATACTAAAAGCTTTAAAGGAGTAGGTGACCGAAAAGGAAGCCTTGATTTATGGGGGCAACACTTAGCAGGGAAGAACGGAAGCAACAAGTTGTTTATCACCGAGGGCAGGTGCGATGCCATGGCGCTTTATCAAGTTATAATAGACAACACGCCAGCTAAGTTTAAGTCTTACCTTCCATCAGTAGTTAGCTTAACACGAGGAGCTACTACAGGACTAAAGGATATAATAAACAACAGAGAATTTGTAGACACATACAAAGAAGTCATACTAGTATTAGACGGTGACGAGGCTGGACAGAAAGCAACAAAGGATATTCTAAAAGCGTTTAACAACTTCAAAGTAGCCAAGCTACCACTGAAAGATGCTAATGATATGCTGATCCAAGGTAGAGGCAAAGAGCTATACCAGAAAGCAGTATGGGATAGCACAGTAGTTAGACAAGGTGAGGTGTTAGATATTGAAGACTTCATTGACAAGGCACTGGAGCAACCTAAGATGGGGCTATCATTTCCTTGGCCTACAGTCACCAAGGCTTGCTTTGGAATTAGACCCAACACTATTCATATCGTAGGAGCAGCACCAAAGATAGGCAAGACTGACCACCAGCACCAACTAGTTACTCATCTTGTTTATCAAGAAGAGGTTAGCGTGGGTATGTTTGATTTAGAAAATTCACCAGCTAAAACAGCTAAGAAGTTAGCAGGAAAGAGAGACAAGGTAGACTACACTAGACCAGATGCGCAGTACGACACAGACAAGTTAAGAAGCACACTGTTAACTATGCAGGGTAAGGTTAGGTTCTACGATAGAAGTGCAAGCAGAGATTGGAATGACATCAGAATAGCTATAGAAGAAATGCACTTACTAGACGGTATTAATATATTTATCATAGACCCATTGACTGCACTAATTAGTAGATACGCATCAAGCGAGGCCAATGATAAACTCAACGAGATTATGACAGACATGGCAGACTTGGTACTAAAATACCCGATAACTATTTTCTGCTACAGTCACGTAAACCCTAAACCCAAGGGCAACAAGTCGCACGAGCAGGGCGGGAAGGTCTATTCACATGAGTTTACAGGCTCAAGGGCTATGGAGAAATGGGCGCATTATGGACACGGAATTAGCAGAGATAGGTCAGAGGATTGCCCACCAGAGAGAGAGAACATATCAGAATTTAGAATGTTATTTGACAGAGACTTCGGACAAGGGTATAGTTGTGATGTAATGTTTGACGAAAGAACAATAACTTATTTAGAGCCAAGGAGATACTAATGTCAGAAGAGTTTAACGAGTTCTGCAACTATGTATTGTACAGAGAAAATTTAGATGGAGGCGGCAGAGAGTTAGCCCCAGACTTTGAAAGGATTATCAGTGAGGAAAACAGGGTTTATGATAACTTATTAGAGGCTGGTTGTGGGGCAAGTTGGATCGGATTGTGGTTAAACGAGAGTGGACACTGTAATAACCTACACTTAATGGACATAAACCCAGAGGCTATAGAGGTAGTCAACGAAACAGTTAAGGGGTTTGAAAGAGTTACCACTTACGTATCAGATATGTTTAAGGCTATACCAGAAGATGTAAAGTTTGACTGTATAGTTACTAACCCTCCTAACTACTTTGATATACAATCAAGCCATTCAAAGTACGGGTATTTAAGTAACGACTTGAGGCCATCAGATAGAGGTTGGAAGTTCCACAAAGAGTTTTACAAACAAGCGAGTGATAGACTTGCACCCAATGGTGTTATATTTATATCAGAGATAAACATGTTTTCGGATACGGTAAGTTTTGATGGGGAGGTTTATGACAAAAGAAATAGGCCAGCCTTTGAAGACTTCAAGGACATGATAGAAGATAACAACTTAGAAATAAAAGATATAAGATATTTAGGTGACGTTTCAAAAAGATGCTATGTACCAATACATATACTAAAGGTAGGGAGGAAGTAAGATGGAACACATAATAGATATTGAATGTGATGGGCTTAACCCAACTAAGATACACTGTGCCATTGCTAATGGTACTACAGTATCTAAAAGTTTTTTTGAGTCCCTAACTAAAGATGATGTACTTATAGGCCACAACATAATCAGGTTTGACATACCAGTCCTAGAACGTCTACTAGATATTAAGATTAAAGCTAAGTTAATAGACACACTAGCACTTAGTTGGTACTTATACCCAGAAAGAAACAAGCATGGGCTAGCTGATTGGGGAGTGGACTTAGGAGTTCCTAAACCTAAGATAGATGATTGGGAGAACCTAACTCTGGAAGAGTACACACATAGGTGTAAGGAAGATGTAAAGATAAACACATTACTTTGGAAGAGACAACAGGTGTTCCTTAAAGAGCTGTACCCAGAAGGATACCAGCACCTACTAGACTACCTAAACTTTAAAATGCACTGTGCCATGCTACAAGAGAAGAACAAGTGGAAGCTAGACGTAGGTAAGGCAGAAGAGTTATTGTTTAAGCTAACTGAGAGCCAAGCACACGCAGTTGTTTCACTAGAAGGGGTGATGCCAAGGGTACAGACTTATAAGAAGGTGAGTAGACCTACAAAGCCATATAAGAAAGATGGCAGCTTATCAGTAACAGGTGAGAAGTGGACACAGTTGTGTAAAGATAACGATATTAATTTTGATAGTGATAAGGAGTACAGTGTACCTGCTGCACTTAAAGAACCTAAAGCAACATCACCAGTACAGGTTAAGGATTGGTTGTTCGGTTTAGGTTGGAGTCCTATGACATTTAAGTATGTTGAGGATGGGGTAGATCACAGAGGTATGCCACAGAAGAGAGCTATACCACAGATAAAGAAAGGAGATAACTTGTGCCCCAGTGTAGTCAAGATGATTAACAGCAAGCCTGAGATTAAACACCTTGAAGACTTTGGTATTGTTGCACACAGAAAGGGGCTAGTCACTGGTTTACTAAAGAACGTAGATGATAATGGTTTTGTTATCGCAGGTATACAAGGGCTGACTAATACACTTAGATTTAAACACGCAGTGTGTGTTAACATTCCTAGCCCACGTATGCCATACGGTACAGAGATAAGAAGTCTTTTAACTTCTTCATCTAACGAGCATGAGTTATGTGGTAGCGACATGAGCAGTTTAGAAGATAGAACCAAGCAACACTACATGATGCCCATTGACCCTGACTACGTAAAAGAAATGAACAAGGATGGGTTTGACCCACACTTAGACATTGCAGTGGAGGCTGGCTTCTTAACTCGTAAACAATCAGAGGCTTATAAGGCTGGTAACTTTAGTGTGTACAACAAAGCAGAGTTAACAGCACAAAGACACAAAGGAAAGACCACTAACTATGCCTCTACCTATGGGGCAGGAGCAGAGACTATAGCAAGAGGTGCTGATGCAACAGTAGCAGAAGGCAAGAGATTGCATACAGCATATTGGGAGCGCAACTGGAGTCTCAAGGCTATAGCAGACGAGCAGATAACTAAGACATTAAATAGAAACAACTGGTTGTATAACCCAGTCAGTAAAATATGGTATGTCTTAAGAAGCAAGAAGGATATATTCTCGACACTTAATCAAGGCACTGGTACTTATTGTTTTGATATGTGGTTAAAGGAAATGCTAAAGAAAGATGTTAAGTTCTTAGGTCAGTTCCATGACGAGATTATATTTGAAGTACCACTAGGCTATAGGGTAGGAGTTACTAAGTACCTGAAGTCTTGTGTAAGTGAGGTGAACAAAACGCTAAACTTAAATAGAGAGTTAGACGTAGATGTAGACTTTGGTTTTAATTATTCAGAGATACATTAATTGTTTGACAATACTAATAAGTTAGTATATACTGTAAATTCTTATAACAAGAAAGGAAAGAAACCATGAAAAAATTATTAACTGTAGTACTAGTAGCTTCAACATTTCTAATAACAGCATGTGGTGTTCAAGAAGATGAAGCAGTAGGAACAGCTAAACAAGTTAGCTTAGTTACAGCAGACTACCATGCAAAAATGGCAAGTGTTGAGGTCTTAAAAGAAGGAACTAAATAACATGGCTATTAAAAGATTAGCAGTAGCACCAGTAGGAACGGAGACAATAGACATACCCAACCTAGGGGCAGGTGAGCATGAAGGTAGGTTAAGGTATGTTGCAGACTTAGGTATGCAAGAACGTACACCTTTCCAAAAGGGTGATCCAGAACGCGCACCATGTCAGCAGTTATCTTTGGGTATTGAGATTGTTGGAGAGACTATTGAGGTAGACGGTAAGACATTACCTAGACTGTTATGGTCACCACCTTTTAACGTGTTCAATACTATGAGTGGCCTCGGAAAAGAGTTAAAGTTCTTCAAGGCTTTTGATTCTTCCGCTAAAGAAGACACTGTTGCAGATTGGGATTCAGTATTAAATGAACCTTGTAACGTAACAACTGTCTTAAATGAGGGGAAGGGTGCAAGTGCAGGAAGAACCTTTGACAACATCGTAGGTATCGCAGCTATCCCAGCTAAGTATAAGGCTGGTGTAGAGAAAGGTATAGTGACTGATGGTTGCACTGGTGATTGTGAAGATGATGATAACCCAGCACAGTCTAACATGTACGGACTACCTGATGTATTACATAGTAGACGTATCACTTCTTCTGTTACTAAGGTAGAGACAGTAGAAGAAATGTTAGAAGATGCCGAAGCTGTTCCATTCTAACATGGAGCTTCTGATAGATGGTGATGTAATAGTATACCGTATTGGTTTTGCTACGCAGCACAAGGACGAGGAGGGGGAGGTCGTGGCTGACCCCCTCGCCTATGCCTTACACAGTTGTAAGCAGTACCTAAATGGTATGATAAAAGATACTAAGGCAGATAGTTACAGGTTGTTTTTAACAGGCCAAAGTAATTTTAGAATATACATAGATGGAGAATACAAAGCTAACAGGAAGGATACAGCAAAGCCTGTACACTATCAGGCTATTAGGGATTATATGGCTAAGAGTTTTAAAGCAGAAATAGTACATCACATGGAAGCTGATGATGCTCTAGCACTTAATCAAACTAAAGACACAATGATAGCAAGCATAGACAAAGACCTGCTGATGGTAGCAGGAGAGCATTATAACTTTGTCAAGAAAGAGTACAAGACAGTAACACAAGAAGAAGGTACTCATTGGTTTTATATGCAGATGCTAATGGGAGATAAGGTTGATAACATTATTGGAATACGTGGTATCGGCCCGAAAAAAGCTGAAAAGATATTGGCTGAAAGTAAGGATTGGGATACTACTGTGGAAAGCTACTACAAAGATTTCTTTACAGAGGAAAACTGGTATCAACGTATGGTACAAAATACTCAGCTACTTTGGATGCTTCAAAAAAATGTGAAGATGCCAATGGATATAAGAGGTAACCTTTGCTATGAATACTTATAGAAGTAAGTTTGAAGAAAGACTTGCCAAAGATTTAATTAACTTTACTTATGAATGTACTACCCTCCTGTATAACAAACGGACTAATAGAAAGATGGAGTGTTTAGATTGTGGTAGCGCACACGTACTACAGAAAGCTAAGTACCTAACAGACTTTAGATTATCTAATGGTATATACATAGAAGCAAAGGGTTGGTTTAAGCCTAGTGATAGAACTAAGATGGAGTCAGTCATTAAGTGTAACCCTGATGTTGATATTAGAATGTTGTTTCAAAAAGATGGTTGGACTACTAAGAAAAAGATACAGAAGTATTCTGAGTGGTGTGATAAGCGTAAAATAAAATGGGCTGTTGGTAAAGTTCCTATTGAATGGGTGAGGGAGTAAACTATGAGTACAGAAACAGCTTGTTATAATTGCGGTGCAAGAAACCCAGACTTCACTACTGACGGATACTCTCGTAGTTGTAGTGAGTGTGACGTTAAAGGTACGGTACTTACAATAACGGAAATGTGTGACTACATGTTTGATTTAGACCTAAGAGGACACATAAACCACACTAAGTATGAAGACTTTATTGATGAAGACTTTGATAAGATAGACTTAGACTTTAGTGATGATGAACAAACACTAGCATACAACGATGCTTACAAAGACTATTTAGAAGAGGACGAGCTATGAAGATTTTAGTGATACCTGATACACAAGTTAAGAAAGGTGTACCGTTAAGTCACCTGCTACATGCTGGCAAGTACGCTGCTGCCATGAAGCCTGATGTTATCGTACACATAGGTGACCATTGGGATATGCCTAGCTTATCTTCTTATGATAAAGGCCGTAAGTCTTTTGAAGGTAGACGATACAACGATGATATAGAAGCTGGCAACAAGGGTATGAATTTGTTTATGCAACCTATCAGAAAAGAAATGAATAGGTTAAAGAGTAACAAGAAGAAACAGTGGAAGCCTCGTATGGTATTCACAATGGGAAACCATGAGAACCGTATTAACAGGGCAGTAGATGCAGATGCTATTCTTGAGGGTGTAATAGGAGAGAAAGACTTTGATCTTAAAGGTTGGGAAGTGTCTCCTTTTTTAGAACCTGTTATTATTAATGGTGTTGCTTTTGCTCATTACTTTTGCAGTGGCGTAATGGGTAGGCCAGTGTCTAGTGCTAGAGCCATGATAAATAAAAAGCACATGAGTTGTGTGATGGGACACGTACAAGATAGAGACATAGCATTTAGTAAGAGGGCAGATGGTACTGCAATTACTGGTATCTTTGGTGGTATCTTCTATCAACAAGATGAAGAGTACCTAACACCACAGACTAACGGGAGCTGGAAAGGTATATGGATGCTTAACGATGTACAAGATGGCAGCTTTGATGAAATGCCTGTTAGTCTTTCATACTTGGAGAAGAAGTATGGATAAGAGTTACAGTAGACATAACCTAACTATTGCTGTTAACTCTATCTTAACACACAGTGAAGTGATGGTTTATTGGGATGGAGAAGGATTCCAAGCAGTTGCTGATGATGGTACTTACCCATTAAATTCTATACACAGTACTAGGAACTTGCTTGGTAAGTACAACAGTTGGTCTACTACTAAAGATATACTTGATGATGCAGACTTTTTTATGAAACAACTTAATGAGGTTGTGTGGCCTGAAGAAGCAAGGATAGATGCCATAGGCCAGAATGGAAACACTGGAGAACATTATGAAAGATAAGCAGATAGGAGGCACTCACTACAAGCAGCACAAGATACAACCTTGGGACATTATAGACGAGTACAAGTTATCTTTTTATGAGGGTAACGCATTAAAGTATCTGCTTAGAAACAAAGGTAAAAGAAAAGAGGACTTACAAAAAGCTATTCACTACTTAGAAAAGATAGTAGGAGGTTTGTAATGGAAGACGATGATAATAGTAAGTTTAAGTTTAGTTATGTGCCAGCAGAGATAGACGAGTACGGTAACTTTGTTGTCTTTGGTTACCCCTTGATTGGAGGTTGGTTACCCAAGCTGGCTTTTGAAAGTGAAGTAATGTATGATGATGTGTTTGACCCAAAAGAAAAAAAGAAGTATAGTATATTTATAGCCGAGTGGTTCTTAGTAGGATACATGGTTGTATATAAAATAGAAACCACCAGTATGTTTGAGGAAAACAAAGATGATAACTGACACACAAGAAGCATACATAATAGAGTACCCACAAGCAGAGGTATTCGCAGAACAGCAGGAAGATATTTTCTGGACTGCTAAAGAGATAGGTATGGAAAAAGACCTACACGATTTACACAACAGCCTTACAGAAGCAGAGACACATGGAGTAGTCACAGTACTTAAGTTGTTTACTAAGTACGAGGTACACGTAGGCAATGAGTACTGGTTAGACTTTGTACGTAGGAAGTTCAAACGTCCTGAGATACAACGCATGGCATCTTTGTTCGGCATGTTTGAATTGAATGTCCATGCCCCATTTTATAATAAGATAAACGAGGTTCTTAACCTTAACACAGAAGAGTTCTATAACAGTTACATAGAAGACAAGACTTTGAAAGGGCGTATGGATTGGTTAGACAGTCAGTTCGATGGTGATGATACACTGTACTCTCTGGCTGTTGGTTCTATTGTAGAGGGTGCTGTACTCTATTCTAACTTTGCGTTCTTAAAACACTTCCAAGCGGAAGGTAAGAACAAGTTGGTTAACTTAACAGCAGGTATTAACTTCTCTGTACGTGACGAGAACTTACATAGTCTTGCTGGAGCATGGTTGTTTAACACCTTAAAGGAAGAGTCAGAGTTAGATATAATAGCTACAGATAGGTTAACTCAAAAAGTTAACAAGACTTGCAATAAGATACTAGAGCATGAGAGTAGAATTATTGACATGATATTTGAGAAGGGTGACATACGTGGTATAACAGAACACCAGATGAAACAGTTTATTAAAGCAAGATTAAACTTATGTCTTAGTCAAATAAACCTTGAACCTTTGTATGAAGTAGAGTATGATCCTATTAGTAAGTGGTTTTATAAGAATATAAATAGCGGTCAGTTACATGACTTCTTCCACAAGCAAGGTAATAATTATAATAGGGATCATAGCGAGGCTAAGTTTGTATGGTAAATAGTAACAAGTCAATATATCAAGACCTAAGTGACGAAAGAAAACAATTACAAAGCGTAGGTAAACTACCACAATGGTACTCAACTTCCGCATGGCAGTTACTAAAAGAAAAGTATACAACGGATAAGTACCCAGACTTATACTCAATCTATAAAAGAATAAGTAACGCAGCATCAAAGCACATGGATGATGAAGAACACTGGGACAAAGTATTCTTTAACTTATTATGGTCAGGGCATTTAGCATGTAGTACACCAGTGTTAGCTAACATGGGTACAACAAGAGGATGTCCTGTTAGTTGTTCAGGTAATTATGTAGGAGATAGTGTATATGAATTTTACGAGTCACAAAAAGAAACAGCGATACTTACAAAAAATGGCTTCGGAACTTCATCTTATCTTGGAGCAGTCAGAGGAAGAGGAGATTCTATCAGCTCGGGGGGTAATGCTTCTGGGGTACTGCCAGTACTTAGAGGCTATATCCAACTTAGCAGGGACGTTAGCCAAGGAAATACAAGACGAGGTGCGTGGGCTGGGTATATCGAAATAGACCATCCAGACTTCTGGGAAGTTGTAGCTTACATATTAAACAATCCTGATGATTGTAATGTAGGTTGGTTAGTATCAGATAAGTTTATACAAGAGCTAGAGAATGGCAACGAAGAGTCTATCAATCGTTACCAACGTGCATTAAAAACTAAGATGGTAACTGGTAAAGGTTACTTTGTATTTATTGATAGAGTTAACAGGGCAAACCCAGAGTCATATAAAAAACATGGCTTAACTGTTAAGGCTTCTAACTTATGTACTGAGATAACATTACCCTCTGACGAGTTCCATACCTTTACTTGTGTGTTAAGCTCTATGAACTTAGCTAAGTATGATGAATGGAAAGATACTGATGCAGTACAAAACGCTATAATATTCCTTGACTGTGTAGCAGAAGAGTTTATACAGATGGGTAGGGGTATCAAAGGCCTAGAGAAAGCAGTACGATTCACTGAGTCAGGCAGAGCATTAGGACTAGGTACGCTAGGCTTTCACAGTTACCTACAGCAGAACATGATTGACATAGAGTCTACAGAAGCTCACATGTTAAACAACACTATGTTCAAGGGCATACAGAAGGAGGCTAAGAAAGGCTCTCAGTGGCTTGCTAAGGTTAAAGGAGAACCTAAGTGGTGCAAGGGGGAAGGGGTACGCAACACGCACCTTCTAGCCATAGCTCCTAACAGTTCAAGTGCTTTGATATGTGGTGGTGTTAGTCAAGGTATTGAACCTGTATACAAGAACGTGTTTGTGCAGGGTACACCAGCAGGAGAGATTAACCGTATCAACCCTGTACTAGTAGACTTAATGAAAGTTAAAGGTGTATTTAACCATGATAACATTGATGCTATTATAAAAGATAACGGTTCAGTACAGTTAGTAGATTGGCTAACTGATGAAGAGAAGGTAGTATTTAAGACTGCCTTTGAGATTAACCAAGAGGTATTACTTAGGTTAGCTAGTGTTAGACAAAGACATATCTGTCAAGCACAATCTTTAAACCTGTTCTTTCCTGCTGAAGTATCAGAGGAAGAAGTTAGCAGGATACATAAGATAGCTTTCAAAGATAAGTATATTAAGTCCTTGTACTATGTACGTAGTGAAGCAGGGGTTCGTGGTTCAACAGGAGAATGTGTTGCTTGTGAGGGTTAAGTATGTGTGATTATGATATGAAGGTAATACAAGAGTGGATAGATAAAGCAAGTAGTTTAGATAGTGCTTACGAAAGGATAGCAATATCACAAGGGTTGGTTACTAGCCCATCCTTTAAAGAAAACTATATCAATCCTATATTTAAATACGAAGAAGACTGACAAAAGAAAGCCCCAAGGAATTTTCCAAGGGGCTTTTTTTTATCTTAAAGTTTTACTATCCTAGATAGGGGCGTAAGACTTTTCCTCTTCTGGCATAGCATAACCAAGACTGCTCATTAATTTTAGCAGCAATCTCTAACTCGCCTTCTGTAGCAAAGTCTCTATCCCATGTTGCTAATTTTTTCTTCATCATCATATGGTATAGAGGTGGAATTAACGCTACAGTAAACTCTGTAAAGTAACCCCAACGAGCGTTAGGTGAACCTACTTCATCTAATTCCCAGAAGTGAGTCTCGCCTCTGTCATGGTGGTCACCTTGTCTACCTATCTCTATAAAGAACCAGCTTGTAAACAAGTTGCTGTTATCCCATGAGTGGCGGTAGTCAATCGGTTGACCCTTCTCTCTAATAAGACCGTAGTGTTCCATGTAGTTTAACGCTTCTAACTCGAAGTTAGATATTGTTAATACTAAGAACATAACAGCTATACCTACAGCACCACCAGCGTATGTAAACAATAGCATTGTTGGTAGTGTCATTGCATACCCACGTATCCAACGGTTCTCTAAAGATATAAAGTTCTTGCCTAGTTTAGCCAAGCGAGTCTTTTCCATTCTGAACAAGAATTTTGATTGACCCATGTGTGACAACCAGAAATGTCTGTAGATAGAACGACCGCGTGGTGAAGTAGCAGGATCATCTTCATGTGCTAATTCTAGATGGTGGTTGTATACGTGAGCATACGCAAAGTGTGAAGAACCACTTAAACCCATCATCAAACGAGAAATAACAAAGCTGAAACCTTTAGTATGAGATAGCTCATGTCCGTAGATAATACCGATACCTGCAAAGATACCTGTAGACACTGCGGCTACTGCTAATTCAAGCCCTGTAATACCCATTGTTACTGGTACAATACCATACATAGTAGTTGTGATTGCAGTACCATCTACATACTGCATTACACGCCATGCTAGAGCAACTTGTAACAATGCGAATACTGGTAGCATCACGTACATTACTGTGTTCTGTAATGTGGGCATGCCCATTGTATCTCCATTATCATCGAAGCCAGCACCCGCTGGATGGAAGGGCATAGTAAGTGTGTCAAGAATAATACCTACACCAAATAGTGCAACACCTACCCATACAAACATGCCACCCATTATTATACTTGCTAGCGTTACCAAAATTAAAGTTGGTGCTAACCAGTACCGAATGTTGATCAATAATTTTTTCATGTGTAACCTCTTAAGGATTATTTACGTTTCTTTTTCTTAACTGTCATAGCTTTCTTAGCTGCTTTCTTACCCTTCAATGTATAAGGATAAGTCTTTCCATTTACCTTTGGCATCTTAAACCTCCTTTACTACCATTTGACCTTTGAAGACCAGTAAGCCGCACTCATCTTCCCCCTTGCAATGTTCTTAGCATGTCTAGCCTTGAACGATTTCTTTCTAGCTTTTTCTGCTGGACTAGTTGGATTTTTTCCAGCACCTCTAACACCTGCCTGACCAAATCTTATAGTCTTAGTTTTGTCTCCCACCTTGGCAACAACTACGTGGCTTTTAGTTGCATGGTTAGGCGTACCCTTGGGGATGTTATAACCAGATACTCCAGCGTTAGTTAACTTACTATCTTTTTTAGTAGCCATGTTTATCTCCTCTTGTACTCTCTTACAACTGAACTTTTCAAGGCTCTAGCTTTCCTAAGTCCATCGTATTCTTCTGGGTACATTCTTAAATAAGCAAGTTGATCTTCAAAATTTAATCGTTTAATAAGAAGTTCTCTTTCACTCAAGTCCATACGCTTTTCTTTTATACGACTTATAAATTCTCTTTTTAATTGTTTAGCAAGTCTAGGGTCATTTTTAAATATCCTAGATATTTCAGCGGTTATAAACTTCCTACTTTTATCTGTAAACATTTCATCATAGTTTTCAGCTACAGATTTTTTAGGATCTGTTTCCATTGGAAGGTATGTGTTCTTATCGACAGAAAGAATATCTTTTGTTTTAACACCAGCATCTTTCATTATTTTGAAAGCACTTTCTTGTGATTCACCAAGAGTAATAAGACTTTGATAATGAGTTCTTACTTTACTAAGGTTATCCTTTCTAATCCTATTAGCTTCTGCATAAGCAGATTGCATTTGTTGTGGTGTAGCATCCTCTGATTCTACTAAGCGATTATATTTTGACTGTACTTGTTGAGCGTTACTAGCACTTTCTCTAATAGCAAAGGTAGCACTTCTTTCAACATCAATTTTATTAAACCTTAGACCAGCTTGCCTAAGTACAAGATCCCCCATTTCATAATCAGGTTCTTTAGCATCCATAGTGTTAATAACTTTATCAAGCTCCCTAGCAAATCCCGGTTTAAAAGATTCAGAAATGAAAAAGTTAAGTTTATCTTTGGCTATTAGAATACCTTTGTCTTCATTAGAAATATTTGCACCAGAAGTAGTTCTACCACTTAACGCGCCTAATGCAGCCCGAATAGGAAATGCCCCTTCTCCTACAAAGTTATCTGACAATACAGAAGTAAGATTTTCTAAAGGTTTATCACTTACAGCAGCGTTAAAAGCCTCTGCTGCCATTGCATGTGGAGATATGTAAGACATGTTTAAATAAGACACGTTACCTTTAGAGTCTTTATTAAAGATTAAAGATTTATTTTTATCCCAATGAGGTACAAAAGTTTCTCTATATGCTTTCTCTTCTGCCTCAGTAACTCCTTCACTTTCATTCCAGTTTCTTCTAATAGCTTCACCACCAGCAATAATACCTACTGTTGCTGCTAATCTAGTAGCACCTTCAACTTGCATTTTACTTTTATTAAAACCTTTTGCTACATCTATTCCAATGTCTTTACCAAACGTACCTCTTACCATTTGTGTAGCAAACTTTGCATTGTTGTACACATTACGCATAAGTTCTGCTGTAAAAGATACAAACTGTGGCATCATACCGTAACGTGAAGCTGAACGTAGTGAGGTATTTAATTTATCATAGTTTTGAAAAGTGTCGTTTGTAAGTCTAGCTGCTGCTAATTTTAAGTCATCACCTTTTAAATGAGGAAAGACCGAGGAAAGAGTGTCTTGATTTGTTCTCCATACTGCGTACCTTGCTGCTGTATCAGTAACAGAATAAGCCTTACCAAAACCCCCAAAAACTTTCTTTACTTTATTACTCAAGTAACCATCATTTAATGTATTACTTCTAATATCAGAAGCTATTATGTTAGCATTAGATATACCATACTGAGCCATTTCTTCGACATCATCTAAGAATTGCTTTCTTCCTTTAGCAGTACCACCACTAATATATCTACCAACATTATCAAACTGACCAGCAGCTAGTTTTGCACCTTTAAAATACGAGCGTTTAAAAGGATTAATACCACTACCTAGCATAGTAATTACACCACCAAAATAGTTTACTGCATAAGACGGTGGGTTTAATACTACCTTAACAGCCTTTGATGCACCAATAGAAGCATCTAAAGCATCAAGAAGAGTAGTTACAAAACCATTACTTTTACCAGATTTTGTTTCATCATTTAGTTTTTCTAAAGCAAACTGAACTTCATTAGGTACATAAACATCAGGTGTTTCTATGTTATCTAGGTCTAACTTTTGATAAGACATGCTTTGAGGTATAGGGCTGTTTGAACCTTGTGGTACAGTAATAGCTAGACCTGCTTTTTGAAGACCATTAAGAGTTTGTATATCTTTTTGCGTTCTATAAACATTAGAACTAAGTTTAGTTAATGTACCTCTAACTCTTTCACCAGCATCAACTATCTCACCTAGGTATTTTCTTTGTGCAACACCTACATCTTTCATAGATTTAGATAAAGCAGAACCTGCTGATCCAGTAGCCCCTGCTCTATATTTAGCTGTTGTTGATCTATAACCTTCTAGTTTTTCTACTGCTAATTTTTTAGCTTCTATCTGTATTTTTTTATCTTTTAGTTTTTGCTTTGCAATAGAAAGTTTCTTTGGTTTACTACCACCCGCAAAACGACCTTTATCTCTTTTAACCTCAGCTTTTTGTGCCTTTCTAACAAGACTTGTTCTATAAGATTCTGTTAATTCTGCAAGAGCAGCAGGATATAATCTGTTATCAAACTCAAAAGAGTCATCAGTAAAAGCTTTATACTCTCTAGTTACATAACCTTTATTTTTAGATTTTTTAATCAACCTTAGTAGTTTAACTTGATCAGCACGCTTCATACTTTTAAAGGCTTTAGTCTCTAACTGCTCTATTAATTTTTCAGTTAGTTCTCCTTTTGTTTTATTAAAAGCATTTAGATCACCTTCTAAAGCTGTACCCTTAATACGAGGTGACAGTTCTCCCCCATCTAAAAAAGTATTAATATCTTTTTCTATAGAAGGATCTTTCTTTACTGCTGCTTGTATGCTACTAGCTAATCTTCCACCTTTTTCTTGTACTGATCTTAGACCAGCAGTGTTGTAGAATTTAGCTTCGTTTGCTTCTTGTCCTATTATTTTACTAGGACGAAAAGTTCTTACTGTCTTTTGCCACCATGATACATTATTACTATTAGCTTGTTCAAGAGTTTCTATTGCTTGTCTACTAGCAGTTTTCTGTACAGCAGCTTGATAAATTTTAGTAGCTTCTTCTTCTGACATTGCTGTACCTTCTCGTACTTCTCTTACAGCATCTTCTTGTGTCATTCTAGCAAGTGATTCGTCTACTTCATCAACAGATTTACCAGTTTGTTTGCTTATAGCTTTAGTTAGATTAGGAGCAGCAGCACCTAGCAAACCACCAAAGGTAGCACCACCTAGTCCATACAAAGCCATGTCTAAAGGATCAGCCATTTCACCATTATCAACAGCAGATATTATGTTAGCTTCTACAACACCAATAGCAGCACCACGTTTAGCTTCTTTAGCAGCACTACGTTTTATTAGCTCACCAGTAATTTTAGTAGAACCTGTAATTGGTTTAGCAGCACCACCAAACGGTATTAAGTTTGTGAGTCCTGCTGCAACCATTCTTCCGTAAGAAAGGTCTTCTCTTTTTTCTATTTGTTGGGATGTGTAACTACCTAATGCGCCACCAGCAAAGTTACCTATAATATATCCCGGCAAACCTGCTCTTGCTACAAACATAGAAGCTGCACCAGCTATACTAATCTCAGCACTAATACCTAAAGCTATATCTCCACCTGAAGGTGAAGTAGTATCCGATGGAGTATCAGTGCTAGCTGTATCTTCTTCTACCTCACCATCAAAACGAGCATAGTTATCCGTACCCTCTTCTGCTTTCCATAGCTGCCCGTCATCATCACGTATTAAAGTACTACTTATTCTTTCTGCCATGTTATTTCCTAGAATTTAATAAGTTAGTTTAGACTAAAGATTTTCTGAGAGCCATGTTTTAAAAGAGTCAAAGTTTGCTCTTTTGTTTCTTTCAGTAGTATCTGTTTGATTTAGTTCATCACTAGCTTTTGTTCTTATTGCTTCTAAGTCTTCTTTGTTTTTAACACCTTTTATATTATTTTTTTGTAAGTAGTTTTTTACTTGATTATCATCAGCTCGTTTTGAGCCAGAGTTCATCCTAGCTGCCCTTACAAACATGTCTTCTTCTTCTGGACTATTCTGTCCACCAGCCATAAGTTCTTCAGCAGATTTATAAGATGTTCCACTAGCATTATTAGTTGATGGTCTATTAGTATCACCACTACCTTCAGGAGCCTTACCTAAATTTTGAAGGCTTTTGTATTTTTCCGATGCTTCATCTGCTGTAGTCATGCCATTAGCCATCATCTGTCTTATGAAGCTCATTCTTTCTTTTTCTTTTGATTCGGTTTGTGCTAACCCTACATTTGTAAACTTCATGGCATCCCCATACTGCTTATTTTTATAAGCATGTTCTGCCATAGCATTAGGATCACTTAACATATCTCTAGTTATACCTTCTTTATATGACTGTCCATATACAGAATCTTGCATATCTTGTGGAAGCATACCTATTCTTTCTTCTGTGTAGGCTTGGTTTTGTGATATAGCTTCTTGCCTAATTGCATCACTGTAACCTCCACCTTCAGCCCCTGCATAACTTGAGTTTTCTATTCGTGGAGCATCAGCAGCATCTATAGCAGATTGTTCCATAGCAGCAGTATCATCTTGTGAGCTTCTTACTGCATCTAGGTTTTCACCGTCTTGACCACCTTCACCAAACTTTGCTTTTGCAAAAGAAGTAAATGCAGCCGCTACATCAAAGGCAGCTTTTTCTGAAGTTGCTGCTGCTGTGTTATCTCTTCTTTTATTTGAAGCTATTATACCCATAGTGTTTTTTCTAGTTGCTTCTTGTCTATCCCTTAGAATAGATTCAGCAGTTTGCATACCTAACATACCAGCCATTATTTTATTGCTCCATAGTTAACTCGTAGGAAACCATCAGTACCTTTTGATACAGCTTCAGGGAATACTAACATAGCTTCTTGAGCCATGACACCTACTGTTGGTTGTAAAGGATCTGCAAGTTCTTTACCTTTACTATTCCAAGTCCAAGTGTAGATATTTAAACCACTTGCATACTGACCAACCTTAGTAATATTTTCTTTTAAGTTAATATCACTCATTGCTACTGCCGCACCTGAGATTAAAGCACCTAGTATATTAGGTTTTTGTTCTGGTTTCTGCATGTTAGCAGCCATACCACCAGCCGCTGAAGCAGAAGCAGCACCCCTAGATTGTTCACCCTGAAGACCAAGAGACATAAGAGAAGCTTCTCTATCAGAGATTGCTTCGCCAAACCCAAGCATACCAGTAGCACCTTGTAATAAATTAGTGCTTTGTTGTTGTAGCTGTTCTTGGTTAGCTCCAAACATTCCAGCTTCCATATCAAATTGCTGTTGTTGCTCACCAAGTGCTTGTTCTCTTGAACCAACAGCTAAGTTTGCTAACGTCTGAGACTGCGCTCTACCAAGTCCATAAGCATCAGGGTTAACCATGCCACCTGCACCTGCACCTGCAGCATCACCAGCTATCATAAGACCCATACGACCACTACCAAACAAGTCATTCTTTAGCTGACTTCTTTGTTGTGCAAATTCAGGTTGTAGTAAAGCTGATTGTTGACTGAATATATCTTGTGTTCTGCTAGCTGTATCTCCAGTATCAAAACCAAATTGTGCAGCATCTCTTCCGTAAGATTCACCCATTTGTTCCATAAGACCACCTACACCAGCATAACCTTGGTTTTGAATACCAGTTAAAGTTGGGTTCATGTCTGTAGTAAACGAATTAGTTTCTTCATCCCAAGTTGTAGAGCCAGTACCCTGAGTTAAGTTATAGGCTTTAAACTCAGCGTTCTCTGCCATCTTAAGCGCTCTTGGATCAATCCTTGCAGCTTTTTGTCCTCCCTTACTCATTACTCTATCCCCTTAACTGGTAATTCATAGAATGTAAAACGGGACACAAACCCATCTTCTTTAAATATTTTTTCCCAACCACTTCTGCCATTCGATTCAATAATGTCACAGCCTGTTGTGTAGGCAAAACTCTGTATAGTTTTTAGCATATCTGCTTTCCATTTAATTAGTTCTTTACCACCAGTGAAGTCCATAGTAAGTGCCTTTGTTTGTGGATATAGTGTAGGAGATGCAATTACAAAACCAAACACTTCATCACCTTCATGTGCAATCCACAGAAAGCTGGTAGTACTATTAAGTATTTCGTTTCTAATATCTTGTGCTGTATACCTGCCGTAAGAATACTTGGCAGCACCCTCAAAATAATCCTTTAGTCTTGTCCAAAGAACATCTATACTTTCATTAGGGAATAATGTAATTTCCATGCTACGCTGTACGTTTCCACATGTATACAACTATGTATGGTTGTAAGTTTTTGTCAGTTGCATCCACACCAACCGCCACGTTAGTGATTGTAATATTAGCATTAGTTGCTATAACAGAACGGCCTTGATCAGGATCAGTGGCGGTTTGAAGGGCGTTACCACCACCAAAGGCTTCACCTCTAGTTTCAGATAAACCAGCAGAACCATTTATAGTACCACTAGTCTTATGAAAGTGGCCTGCATCAGTTAGTGAGTTTGCGTGATTATGGCTAGGAACAACAGCGTCTTTAGTACCACCTGTAGACCCAGCGTTATATCCAGTACCCTGCCCAAGTAATACTTGACCGCTACCGAAAGCAATCCAAGTACCAAAACCAAATAATATATTAGGGTTACTAGAATTAGTAGCGTTCATATAGACAGAACCTACAGGATACATACCTTGTAAAGCAGCGTTACCTGATAAGGCTTCTGCTGCAACAGCAGCTATTACATAACCTGTAGTAGCTAACTGTGTAGTATTAGTCCCAGTAGGTGCTGTAGTTGCAGTAGGCGTACCTGTTAAAAAAGCATTATTATAATCAGCCTTAGAATTTATAGCAGTTTGAATAGCATTAAACTCTGTATTTATTTCTGTACCATTAATAATCTTTAATGCGTTACCTGAGAGTAGCGAATCTTTTGCTGCAAAGTCTGTGGTTTTTGTATAATTACTCATGTCTTATATTTACCTTTAAATTATTTTTCCAAGTTTGACATATACATCTAATCTTTGTATGCTAAAAGCTGCACCATCAATAGTCGTTTCAAAGCCTGTTTGTAGTATAGTGCCACTACCAGAACCAGCGTTAATAACATTTACAATACCTACGCCCCCAGTATATTCTGCTATGTTATACTCTGATACTCCATAAAAAGAATTAGCCGCAGTGCCACCTATTGTAAAAGTATTAGTGTAGTAGTTTGTAGAGTAGTCGTAACCAATCTTTGAAATAACTACTTGGTTAGCAGGTGCTATTAAAGTAGTTGCAGTTTTCTTAACCATCTTTAAAGTGTTAGCAGAACCTAAATCAAAATAGTTTGAGAAATAGTTAAATGTATAACTTTCTCCATCATCTTGATAACCAAAGTATTCTGCTAAACCTTTTGTGCCAGCAAACAAAAGTTTTCTATCTTCTGTATCATAAACAAAACTAGCATGTGTAACATCGTTCCATTGAGTTACACGATAAGATCCATCCTCTAAAGGAGTTCTTGTGTCAAAACAATATACTGTTTTAGTAGTAGGAAAAAGAAGTAGGTAAAAAGCAAAGACAGGACAATAGACAGCTTCTATCTTAGATGTATTACTTTCATTTTCCACAAAGGTCATTAAATCATCACGTATATTTTTAGATACGTTATTTAAAGGTTGAGACTTTTCTTGTATTGTTCGTCCTAAAGACCTTACACCAGTAGCAGATAAAAACAAAACATCATCACCAACATTCTGTATAGTTTTAGGAGACAAGCAACCTATACCATCAATAGTTTCTACTAGTGTAATTGTTGTTACATCAAAACTACTAGTAAAATCATCTGTATCTTTAAATATCATTATAGAGTTTTTACAAAAAACTACTAAAACTCCGTTATGTGCAGCAAGACCTGTAATTACATCACTGTTCTTAGCAAACGTACCAACTATGTTTATAGAACCAGCAGAACCAGAACCCCACTTAGTACCATCTAATAAGTCAGAAAAATAAACAGTAGTTTTATTACCACCAACATCAGCAGCCCACAACCTACCGTAAGCCGAGATAGCTATGTTAGCTAATGGTGCTGTTCCGTCATTACCTGTAAAGGTATCTATACTTTTAAATTCACCAGCAGTGTTCTCATTAGTGTAGACTAAAGGTTTATAACCTAACTGGAAAAAGTAAGTTCTATCATTTAAAGTAGCTGCTGTCCAGCTGCCTGTCGAAACAGTGTTAGTAGTACTAGGTGTGATCTCAACAAGGTTTGTATAACCAGTGTGAAACTTAGTAGCGTTCCAAGAAAAATAAGTTTTAGTACCAGACAAATCTATAGATACGTGAGCGCCTAATAAGTTTACACCTACGTTAGCATCTGTTACCCCACCTTTCTGAGTTGTCCTGTATACCCAACCCTTACGTGCGCCTAACCTGCCGTACTTATCAATGATAGTATTGTCTGCTTGTAAAGCAAAACCATTATCTAGTGACACGCCAGAGTCTTGTGTGTTAAGACCATAAAATCCGGGAGCTGCTATAAATGATGTTTGTAATTGTTTAGCCATTTATATTCACCGTCCCTGAAGTTTCTTCAACAGTTAGAACACAACTAACACCAGCAATAGAAGACCTAGCTCTAATTATATCTCCTGTTTCTAACATAAGATAAGAACTGTTACTACTTAATTCTATATAATCTTGTGCTGCTATAGCTGTATTATTTAATATATTTGCATCAGAAGAACTATCAATTTGTAAATCAACAGAAACAATGTTAAGCGTACCTGAAGCATCTACAGCAGACTGTCCTCCAGATATAGTACCACCCGCACCGTTAGTACCAAAATTAGATACAACACCTGCAATATAAGGAACTGCTGGTACAAAATTACTAACAAGATTATTAGACAATACAGTGTATATTAATTTTGCCCTTGTGTTAGAGGGTACAGTGTATAGTACTGAAGCCGCATCAGATAAAGCATTTGTGGTTAGCTGTGCTTTAAGGACTGTCTTAGCCCTCATTAATCAACTCTCCAAACTAACTCTTCTGGATGCTTACCTGCATCTAATGCAATAGCATCTGACAATGCTGTTTGTCCTAACGCATAAGCTGTTGCAGGATTAAACCCACCATCCTCACCACGTTCTTCTACAACCATTGCATAGGCTAAAATTTCTATAGGTCTAGTGGGGATTAAGAATATTTCTGATTCACCAACTAGCTCTGGTGTTCTTTGTACCATGTTAAAGCGTAACGTATAAGCCTTATCAGGTATAGGGTATAAGTCTACTTGAGAGTCACCGTCTGGACTAACACCATTAAAACTGTAGTAGTAAGGAGAACCCTTTTCAGGAGAAGCATCGTTAAACATTTGATTGTATTCTGATGCGCTTTTGTAATGTAGGAAAGTACCATCAGTTACATTGATAGCATCTAACATAGTAAAGTTATTTTGACTGCCGTTTAATTCATAACCAAACGTACCATCTATGGTAGTAGCAGTTAACGTATTACGTAAACCAGACCAACTCCATGCTTCTTCTACAACTTGTTTTGCATCATTAACAAATATACCTACTAGTGCAGAGTAAGCGTTTTCATTAATAGAAGAGACTTCTCGTTCTCTTAAACGTCTAAGTATTTTATTTACTATTTGTAAGTAAGTCATATTAATTATTAATTCCTAAGAATGTTTTAGAGTATATCATATTTGAGAAGGTTTGTCAAGTCTTATTTACGCTATACTTTATTGTCCCAAAAGGCAGCTTCTCCAAAAGTCTTTACTACCCAGTACATCTTCAAGGCTCGTCTTCTCCTTAAAAATCTAAACCATTTATTATTATCGTCTATCTTTCTTACAAGGTTATTTAAGAAAACCCTGTCAGCATATTCTTTATCTTGTAGTGTTGTACCTCGACTGTACATATAGTCGTGTATATTACAAACGTCTGTTATATTCAAACCCCATATTGAGTCAGGGACTAGCCAGCCTCCTAAACCCTTTGACCCGCACCCATTACAACAGGCTTCCTTTTCAGAGGCAGAGAGAGCCTTGTAGCCAGCAGGTTCGTATAACTTAACCATCTGTTACTTGTCTACCTTATTATCTAGTTTGTCTACAATTCTAATTAGCATAGCTTTAATCTCTGCTATATCTAATTGATAATCATCACGCCTAACAAAAGTTGTAGGCACATATCGTTCTATTTCTTTAACATCTGATTGCAAAGATGTTATTGCTGACCACACTACTCTTAAATACCAACCAATAAAGACTGATAGTAAGCCAAGGCCAGCATTAAACAAAGACTGAAATTCCATTGTGTCACCTTAGATTGATTCAACTTCTTCTATATCTAAAGCATCTGCAACTAATGCTTCCCTTTCATTACCACTAGCTCTTAACTCTTCTACTTCTTTCCATTGAAGTTCGTAAGTAGTGACAACACCATCTGTTTTTTTAGCGTTTAGATACTCAGCCAAAAGATTACGCTGGCTTGTAGCATTACCTACAACCTCGATAATATTGGCAGCAGTCTGCGCATCAATCTCAGCTATCTTTAGGGCTTTAGCTTCTACAAGTTCTTCTGCTAAACGTAAAGCTGCTTCCGCTTCTAATCTTTCAGCTTCTAATTTATCGGCATTTTCTTTAAGCACTAACTCACCATCTACAAGCTCATAAGATGATGCGTTGTACTTGCTAAAAAAATTATCAGGTACTTGCATATCAAGCTGTTCAATATAGCTAGCTTTGACAATCTCACCGTCAACTATCTTTAGCCCCATCATGCGTTGGTCGCCCACTTGACCATGTGTTCGCCGTCACTACGCTCAACAACTATTCGATATTGAATACCGTAGCTTGTGGAGGCATTGCTAGATTGGTTAAAAATAAAAGTGGTGTCTTTTTCTAATGGAATGCCTAGCGAGTTTCGAGCAGCCGATGAGTGATTTGTAAGGTATGTAGTTGGCCCAACCATCATTTCATACACAGCGTAATACTCAAAACTACCACTGGTTATATTGCCTGCCTTGTCATTAAGCTGTCTCCAAACGGGAGCAAAAGTATCCGTAGCGCCAGCAGCAGATGTACCGTATGAGCCTTTAAACCTATAATGATTAGCTGCTGTGTCTTTGTACCTTTTGGCATAAACGTGAACCATACCATCTGAAGTGTATGATAAAGTTTCTAGGTCGGTATCCGAACCGTTTCCGGTAACCGTTTTCCAACCACTGTCGTAAAGTATAGGGCTAAGTCCTGCGACTGCTGCTGCTACTGCATCTGGTACTGTTGATACTAAACTCATGTTATGCTACTCCCTCTATTAAGACACCATCGGCGTATACTTTATGTGTGACTGCTCTTGCTTTAGATCCTGCAACTGTTGTGTGGATAGGGATATTAGCAAATGACGATCCGTTACCACCACTTGTGATTGATTGCCCATCAAAACCAACACTAGCTGCTGTAGCTGTTGCTGATGCACCCGTCATTGTATTCGCGTCTATCCAAATAAAAGCATTATTGTAAAAGAATAAACCTAGTCCGGGAGCGACTTCTAAGCCTAAGTTGCCATACTCAGTTGATGTATTTAGGTCTGCGCAAGTAATTTGAGTAACAACCTCTGTTGATAAATTAATAACATAGGCTCTGTTAACAGCATTTCCGCCTACTTCAATAAGGTAAAACACCCCATCAGCACCTTTAGTTGTTATAGCACCAGCACTATAAGTACCAACATTAAGCAGCGAATTAGAAATACTTGTGGTAGCCCCTGTTGTAACATTAGTTTTGTATACTACAGTTGCTGGCCCGTTGACTTTAGAGTAAACAAAACCATCAGCATAAAGCACAAAAGATGATTGGTTACCTGCCGATTGTCCAGCAAAGCTCACATCAGTTGTTATATTTATCGCAGTATCAGTACCTATTGCTACCCTGCCCAACGTAGTATTAGCTGACTGATGTTTAAAATAAAAATATGTTCCGTCAGTACAGCCTCCATGAACCCCACTAGGTATGTTACTGTAAGATGAAGGGGTAGCTGTAGATCCATCTTCGTTAAAAACATACATATCTCCACTAAACACTCTGGCATACTGTTTAGTTCCATCAGCATTTATCCAACCAAAAGCTGAATTTGCACTAGTAGTTGTAGCACCGCCACTATTGCTATCAGCAAAAGTACCTAGTGTTGCGAATGTAGTTGCAGTTGACCCCCTACTTGCTGTTGTTGTATCAGCAAATTTTATTATTGTTGATCGATCAATAGAAAAATATCTAGCATCTTGGTATCCAGTTCCGGGAATGTCTGCTCCAGTATCAAATGTAAGGTTTACTGTGCTACTCACATCTACAATCTGACTACCGCTAAGATTGTCAGAATTTTTAACAGTTTTTGCTGTTGTCTTTGGCGTGGTTAAATTAGCATTACCGTTGGTAAGCGTTGCCGTAACAGGGTATTCTGGGTCGGTAGCCTCGTAGCTTATAGTTTTTAAGACAGCTTGCTCACTTGAGCTTGTTGTTTTGATAGCAACATTAGTTATTGCTGAACTTGATACAGTGCTTGCAGTGTTTACAAACACCTTTAATTTTTCAGTTGCCATTTTATTTAATTCCTTAGATGTAAGCCATTATACTAGCTTGAGTTAAACCACCAGCAGATACTTGTGCTTTACCATCGTATCTAATGCGAGACAGTCTGTAATGAGTTGTACTAATTGCTTTAACAATTATCTGGTCGTTAGCTGCGCAAGTGATAGTATCACCAGAATTGACACCATCAATTAAAAAGTAAGTACCCGCAGTAAAACTACACGCACCTGCACACATTAATGTTCTTTCTATACCTGCTTTTGGAGCATTAGGGAAAGCAGTAGTAGTTACCGTTCCTGTCCAATCTATCTGGTTTCCTGCACCTGTCCAGATGTCAGCCGTAGTCGCATGAGATGCAACAGTTATTCGTGATAAGTTTAATGCACCTGTTAGGTTTAATGCCCCTGTTAGGTTTAATGCCCCTGTAAGTACTTTATCATTAAGGTCTAAGTTACCACCTAGTTGTGGGCTTGTATCAGAAGATAAAGAAGTAATACCATCTTGTAGTATTACCCAAGCTGCTCCACTATAAACTTTTAATTTGTTTGTTGTTGTATTGAAATACGCTGAACCTGCTGTCAGGCTATTTCCATCATTATCTACAACAGGATCGGTAGACTTAGCACCTAGCCATATATCATCAAAACTATCTAGTGCTAGTTCTGCTGCTGTCTGAGCAGCCTGTGCTGCTGTTAAACTATTACCTGCTGTAGTAGCACTACTAGCTGAAGCTGTAGCACTTGTAGCTGCCGCTGCTGCTGAGATAACAGCTTCCGCTGCCCTAGCTGCTGCCGTAGCTTCTGAGGTTTGAGCTAATGCTCTGTCTGCTGCTGTTTGTTGAGCTAAACCTGATACAAGGTTAACTGAAGCATCACTACTAGCATCTCCCGGCCCTCCAATTCCTCTGTATATACTCAAAGCAAAATCCTTTATTTAATAAAAATAAAAGGTAAGGGGGGACGAACCCCCCAAACCCTCTTTAAAATTTTACTACTACGCTGGGACAGCTATACTTAAAGCTGACTCAGGACGTAATACTTGTACACCGTAAAGTGTATCAGCAGTAAACAAGTCACCCAACCACTCTTGTTTGTACTGTGATTGTGAACGGACACCCATTTGTTCAACAAGAACTAGAGCATCTTTATGACCAATCATAGCACCAACAGTGTCAACAGCAGATGCACTGTTATCACCAGCAGTTTCAACTACAGGGCAGTTAGAAGATACATAAACATCAATACCGTATAAAGAACCGATTTGACCATTCATTACACCACGACCATCAACAAAGTCACTACTTGTGTAGCGATCAATACCCATGATTGTTTGACGTACTGAAGGTGGTACAATAATGAAACGGTTGTCCATTGGAGTATCAGCATCATCTAATTGTTTAACAGCCATACGGAAAGCAAGATCCGTAAATACATCTGTTGCAGCTACAGTATCAACTGCGTAAGCAGCAAGACCGTTAGCAGCATCAATGTAGAAGCTGTTACTATGTACATAGTCAGAACCAGAACCGTTATCATCACCTAGTTTTTTACCTAGAGCAAAGAGATCAGTATCTACTTGACGAGCTAGAGCGTGACCAGCATCATCTGTGTAAAACTTACGCATAGAAGCTAGAGCTTGTACATCTGTAATGTCTTCAATCATACGAGAGTACTCGTAATGTTTGTCAACAGTAACTTGCACTTCGTTTTCAGTAGCAGCAATCAAGGTTACTTGAGTTGAAGCTGCCTTAGCAGAAGCAGAACCACGAGTAGGTTTAGGGATATGAAGTGTATCACCCTTCTTACCTTTCATTGGCATTGTGTTAACTAAGTTCGCAAGAACCAAGTTTGATTTGTAGGCCGCAACAATTTCATCACTCCAAATTTCTGGAATGAATTTAGCTGCGGTTGCGTTGGTTACGTGTGCTGTTCCTAAAGCCATTTTTTATATTACCTTTCTAATTTAAGTTAAGCCCTAACACGACCTTCTTCATAAGCTATTAATAATTCATCAGCTAGTTGTTGGTATCGTTTAGGATCATTTTGCATCAAGTTCATAATTTCAGAGCGCCTGTAAATCTTCTTAGATTTTGACTCACCTGTACCTTTAGCTGATCCAGTAGAAGCAGCCTTACGCTGTTGTCCTCTATCCTTATTAGCAATCTCTTTTGTTTGTGAAGCCACCTGTAATTTTTCCTTCCAATTTGTAAGGAGTTCATCAGCGGCATCAAAGTCAAACTTAGAATCTGCTCTAACTAATAGTTCAGTACGTACCTTAGAGGCTTTTATCCATTCTTGGAAAGGCTCACTTTGAGCAGTTGCCATAAAATCTGGATGGACACTATTAAGTTTCCCTATAGCTTCCTGTTTTAATAGTTCTTGTTTCAACTGTTTTATTTCCTGAATATCAGGATTAGCCGAGATAGTTCTATTTATAGACTCTTGAGGTTTGTCAAAAAAATCAATCTCTTCTTCGGGTTCATTCGCTCCTTGGGCGTTACTGTTGAGGTTTGTTTTAACAAAATCATCTACAAGTTTCCGCAGTTCCCCAACTTCAGAGCTTTGTCTACCCACTAGTTTTTCAGCTTCCGAGTGCATCTGAACAATTTCAGTTACGCTCTTGCCTCTATACTTTTCAGGTAGTTCTTCCTCTTCTGCTACGTTACCATCAGCTTCTACTTCTTCACTTAGGCTATCCTCTTCAGGTTCTAAGCTATTAAAGGTTTCTAGCTGTTCATCTTCTTGCAAAGACTCTTCGTTAAATTCCTCTGGTTCTTCTACAAATGTTGCCATTTTATTATAAACTCCGTACTTAAAAAAGTATTGTGGATTAAGGGTTAATGTTTTCTAGCGGCTTTGCTGTGATCTCTAGCCCATTTCATAGTTGCCCCAGGAAAATCCCCAGATACAGCATCTAATACAGAGGTCACAGGCGAAATTATCCGCTTGGCTTTACTATCACACTCTGTACACTTTGTTTCCTTCTCTTCGGAATCAATGAAGTGTTCAGTTATGTGACCATCGGGACACTTAAAATCAAACAGTCTACGTGTCATAATCAGGCGTGTTCTCTTGAATGATTATAGAATCGTAAGCTGCTTGTACAGTGTCTTCCATGTTTAATAAAGTATTCAAAATAAAAATTTGCCCTTGCGTTTGAAACAAGTGCCTTTCATTTTCAATACCTTCTATCTCAAAATTATTCTTATCTATCTCTACTTGCTTTATAAGTTGACTCCACCCTTCGGTATTAAATAAGTCAAAGTAAGTTTCGTAGTACTTCTGATCTTCTGGTGTCATACATTCTCCTAATTAGGTGTTGACATTTTTTATACAATATGTTATAGTTCTTTCAACTATGACGCGAGTATACCACACTAATATACTTTTGTCAAGTATTATTTTTTATTTATTTTCTTAGCTGGTGGAGTACACTTACAACTTGGTTCTCCTTCTAGTTTAACAAGTCTTTTTTCTATGCTTGCTAAGATAGTGTTTATCTCTATTAGGACACCATCTAACTCTTGCTTACTAACCATTTTTATTTCCCATTTGTAGTTTAACAATATTTTCTTTAGTGTCTAACTCTTGTTGTTTTAGGCTTAACTCTGCCATAGCAAGAGCTTGTTGGAACTCGTCAGCGGGTAAAGTCTTAGCAATAGCAGCTATACGATCTGTTTCTTCTGCAACAGGAAGTAACTGAGTTTCAACTTGGTTCTGCATTACACGACTTTGTATCTCAGCAGCTTCTAACTTCATTTTTTCTAGGTTTACTTTAGCCATTTCTAACTCAAACTGTTTACGCAGTTGTTGTTCTTGCATTGCAGCTTGTTGTTCTTGTGGGCTAGGTGGTTGGTTAGCTTGTTTAATAGTAGATATAATTTCTTCTCTACGAGATAAGTTCATAGACTCTACAATAGACTCAACAAGTATACTGTACATAGGACTTTCTGCTGGCATTGTTTGTAGAAGCTGTACTAGTTGTGTTACTTCATACTCACGAGCAATGATACCTAAAGAACTAGAAGCAACAAACTTGTGGTCTTGAGCTTTGTATAGTTCAGGATCAAACTGCATGTACCTGTGCATTGCTTTCTCAACAAAAGGTATTAAGAAAGTATCTTGGAAGTTTAACAATGTACGCTTGTGTCGTTTAATAATAGCACCAAGAGACATAGACATGCCAGCAGCAGTACCATCAGGACTCATAGGACTTGTATTATCTACAGCACCAGTAGCTTGCTGCACCATTGTTTGTAATTGAGTACCTTGAGAGAATGTAATATTATCTACAGCACCAAACTTAAACGGTTGTAGGATCTCAGAAGGGTTACCATTAGTTAGTAAAGTTTTTCCGGGAGCTATTGATAGTTGTGAACCACGAGGCATACGAGAAGCATCTACTGCCATCATAGGATGTACTGTTAGTGCTAAAGCATCTATACGTGCGCGTAGCTCCGTGTCTAATGCTTTCTGACTGTTATACCCCTTCTCACATATTCCACGACCCCAGAAGCGACTAGGGACGTTATCCCATTTAAAGGCTACAATAGGTCTGTCTTCCATCATATACGGATTTGCTACAACTTTTAGTAGAGTTGTTTCATTAGCAATTATAACTATAGCTTCTACATAAGAAGAATCTGTATCTTCTTTACTACCGTAAGGATTAAGAGCAACAGCAATTTCATCTTCTTGTAAGTCTTCGTCTTCTGCATCTTCAAATAAAGTTCTAGGAACTAAGCCATAGTATTTAGTTAGTCGAACTCTATCATCTGTTTCGTATGTCATTTCTTGGTCAGGCTCTAACTCTGAATCTGACTCTACAGTACCAACCTCAACATCACGATAAATACCTTTTTCAATATCCATTTCTACTTGGTGTTTAGGTACGTACATATCTACTGCACAACCTAGAGCTTCTTCTATGCTAGTAGCTAGAGGATCAATAAGAAAGTTTTGTGGCATGATAGGACGTAGCTTAACTAAAAATCTATTTCTTTCTAGTACACCACCAGCTTGCATACCTTCAGGTGTTTGTTGTGTGTGTGGGATATGTTCTTTAGTTTCTTCTAAGTATACTTCACCAATACCTGTACCAAACACAGCAGCATTAAGCAAACACTCTGATATAGAAGAACGTGCTTTACCAAACTGCATGTCTTCATCAAGTTGTTTTCTGGTAAACTCTATATCAGCAGAACCATTTTGGTCTTGAACATCATCTCTAATGTCAAACCAACGCCCTCTACCGAAAGTAGCTTCCTCTACTTCTGCTACACTAGACTCTACTGCTTGTTGTAGTGCAGGTGTAATGATGCGACTACGTTCAGTATCTCGCATACTATCTTCTTTAGCCCAGATACCACGCCATAGCCTGTAGTATTCATCATGGCTAGTACGATAGTTATTATTGTAGTTGTCTCTCCAACCATCACACTTATCTATAACCCATTGCTCTAGCTTTTGTCCAGAGTATATATTATCGTTTGTTTCATTTTCCATTATTAGTAACCTGCTATTGGATCAATAAATGTAAACTCGTTATCATCTTCAAAATCAAAACTATAAGCTACTATAGCTAGTTGATCTATGTATGCCAACGAATCAATTAAGTCATCATGTACTAAAGGGTTAGGGAACTGGAACAATTCATCTAAGAACTCTGCGTTCCAATCTCCTACCCCTAGTGTTATCACACCCTGCTCGAATCTGCCCTGTAGTCCCCAGATTACCCTGTCTATCTTACGTTTGTTACCGTGAGTTAACTCTTCTAAACGAAAAAACTTCTGTCTTGACTTCTGTAAGTCCATCAGGTACGGAAGCACCGCGTTTTTCAACGCGCCCTTTTCTATACCCACTGCAATAGGCTCATACTTAGCAACCACGTTAAAAATCTTCTGTGCAGTTTTCTTTATATCCCACCTACCGTAGACAATATCCTCTACGAACCACCCATCTTCATTAACTTTTACTACACTAATAGCAGTCTGATCTAATTTTTTACTTTTAGATGTAGTTGCTTTGGCAACATCTGCAAAACCTGCTAAATCTATGGCGATATAGTACTCACCTATAGCTGGTGGTTCATCTGCAAACTTAACCCACTCTTCTTTAAAGATTTCACTACCCATAGCCTCAAAAGAAGCCATAAATTCTTGACGAAACGAATAAGTAGACATAGATTTCTTTGCAATTTCTATTTCTTCTGGGTCTAACAGAGGGTTATCGTAGCTTGTAAAGTGCCAACCCTCGTATGTTTCATCATCACCTAGCTCTGCGTACTTATATAACTCATAGAAATGATTTCTTCCCATTGGAGTACCAATGAATAGTGTCTCACCCTTGTTATCTGCTAGAGCTGGACGTAAAATCTGTTCAAATACAGTAGGCTTCATGTCAGCATACTCATCAAGAACTAAAAATTTTAGACTAACACCCCTCATTGTCTCAGGCCTGTCTGCACCTTTTAGAGATATAACAGCACCGTTAACTAAAGTTATCTGTAAGTTGTTTATATGTGCAGATTTGATAACAGGACTTCCTAGTTCTAGCAAAGTCTGCCACATAATATCTCTGGCCTGACCCTGTGTAGGAGCAAC
>Ga0209302_10000213_pt1 | contig 35997 bp, 27 predicted proteins | sample ArcOceMetagenome_2_FD_187445 | JGI IMG/M metagenome (GOLD analysis project Ga0209302, IMG submission 187445) | Marine eukaryotic phytoplankton communities from Arctic Ocean - Arctic Ocean ARC135M Metagenome (SPAdes) (version 2) | ecosystem: Environmental > Aquatic > Marine > Oceanic | place...
TGTGTGTGTGTGGGTCTGTGTCTGTGGGTCTGTCTCTGTGGGTCTGTGTGTATCTGTCTCTGTGGGTCTGTCTCTGTGGGTCTGTCTCTGTGGGTCTGTCTCTGTGGGTCTGTCTCTGTGGGTCTGTGTGTATCTGTCTCTGTGGGTCTGCCTCTGTGGGTCTGCCTCTGTGGGTCTGCCTCTGTGGGTCTGTGTGTGTGGGTCTGTGTGTTGGTCTGTGTCTGTGGAAAAATCCATTAGCTCGCATGTAAGAAACATTGGATGCGTGCTTGACGATACATAAGTTATGTACGTTGAATAGTTGCCTGGATTCGGGTTTCATTCTGGGTGTCTGTGTAACTAGTTGAAATACTTTTGTATATTGGTCTATATTAATATATAATAATCCATTTTGTGTAATGCGGTAGTAACTGGATATCCTACTCATTTCTGGTTAGCATATATGGTAATACCATACATCATATCGAATAGTAGTGATGTATTGAAGGGTATTGTATTGAAGGGTATTGTATTGAAGGGTATTGTATTGAAGGGTATTGTATTGAAGGGTATTGTATTGAAGGGTATTGTATTGAAGGGTATTGTATTGAAGGGTATTGTATTGAAGGGTATATGATGTATTTTATGTGCGGATTATGTCAATGTTCTCAATATATAATTATAAATGTTCTAATAGAAATAGAAAAGATGGTTTGTATGAATATATATTGTTGATTCTATAGAGTATATATTCATAATGTAGTATTGAGAACCTTGTAATGAGTGGTGATTTTGTAGGTGTATATGATGTATTTTATGTGCGGATTATGTCAATGTTCTCAATATATAATTATAAATGTTCTAATAGAAATAGATAATGAGGGTTGTATGAATATATATTGTTGATTCTATAGAGTATATATTCATAATGTAGTATTGAGAACCTTGTAATGAGTGATGATTTGTATGCGTATATGATGTCTTTTACGTGCGGTTTGTGTCAATGTTCTCAATATATAATTATAAATGTGTAAATAGAAATAGATAATGAGGTTTGTTAGAATATATATTGTTGATTTTATAGAGTATATATTCAGAAAGGGGTATAGCGTTCTCTTCGCGCCATAAGATTGAAAACTTAATCTCTTCGTCTGAATAAGTAATTAAATCAAACTAACATACAAGTTATACCGATATTACAGAAAGCTTATATTGAACTCAACATTAAAGATGGTCTGTAGTTCGTGCTATAAACCGAATCACAATAAGACAACTTGTCAGTTGCGAATTAACAGCGAAGCACTTCGAGTAGTTCGTGGCTCCCCGTATAATATTTTATTCGAACAACTTCTAATATTTGGAGCGTATGGTGCACCGGCTATCGAAAAAATGGCAATATTGCTTCGACTAGTACAATGTGGAAGATTAGACCATATTGTCGTGAAGAAAGAGACTGGTTCTTCTGTTTTCGAAAAATACGAAAAGAATATAGAAACTGGAGAGATTACAGTATCTCCATCAAGCTTGCAAGAAGAATTTATCTATAAGGAACTATACAAGTTTCAAGAGGTAAATAGAGAATTAGACAAATTCGATCTCGGTACCTATAGGTTATCGCAGATAACTCAGGCATCTGCTATCGAGCTCGAAAATGTACCTGAAATTCTGGATATTGCTCAGCACGATGGGCGTATTAAGTTCGAGGTACATCAATCACGTGCCCCACGTGAACGCCACCAACTCGTCCGAGACCCTCAGCAAACCCTACCACAGCAACAACGCGATATCCTTCAACAAGGGTTACCCCAACCGGTACAACCGCCCCAACAACAAGATATCCTTCAACAAGGGTTACCCCAACCGGTACAACCGCCCCAACAGGCACGTCCTCGGCAACCGGCACGTCCACCAAAAACCTGTCCCGAATTGTCAGAAAAGCGCGATAAGGTAATTGATACGGAATCGTGTCCGATATGTATGGATACTATAGGGGAAACCGATATTACAGTGCTTCGGTGCGGGCATACATTCTGTAGTCATTGTTTGTTAAGCCACACTCTTCGATGTGCTATGAAACAGGTTGACTGTAGTTGTCCTGTATGTCGGGGGGTTTACATTACTCCAGTGTCGATGCGGGCATAACGTGGGTAAGAGAGAGTAAAAGAGAGAGAGAAATAGTAAAGAATGTAAATTAACTAATTAAAGGTAAAAGCCTTTTTTTATGGAAGCTGTATGGTCTTATTTGTTTGCTTCGCTTTGGGGAGAAGCAATATTTTTTCATAGGGGTAATTCATTATGCTTTTAAAAACGAAAAACGAATCGATAGGTTTATCAGATGGACTTTAGTGTAAGGGTTTATCAAGTGGTTTATAAAGAGGTCCCTATAAAGAGGACCATATAAAGAGGTCCATATAAAGAGGTCCCTATAAAGAGGCCCTTATAAAGAGGTCCCTATAAAGAGGCCCTTATAAAGAGGCCCTTATAAAGAGGGTTACTTAAAAGTATTTCACACGGGTGGGACAGTGGCTGGTTATGAAGTGCGAATTTAGTCAAAAATAAGTATCATACTCAATAATCAATATGTCACTCATTTCTGGATAAGTATTATAACGTATTATGCTGTAAATACACGATATGCTAGATTTATTATAGAATTATATAGGTTATGGTGGAGTACCAGCTGGATTCGCCCCTGTCTTAAATCATCAGGTTATCAACTATCCGATTGTGCTGTCTCTCACACCAAGACTCTATACCAAGACTCTATAACGAGACTCTATAACGAGACTCTATAACAAGACTCTATAACAAGGCCTCACACCAAGACTCTATAACAAGACCTCACCCCAAGACTCTATACCCCCATTCGTCATAATAACACACATAGAAAACGAAACAGTTGGTAAAAAATGTGTAAAAAACATATGTATGTAGGTTGAAATATAATACATCCGAATTATGTCAGGTGAATATTCCATCATACTATGATGTGTATATTGTTGATGTGATAATCGGTCGTCATTTATATATAAGTTACTATACTTTGCGAAAATGGTGTATTCTACAAATGTACGATTCATCCAAAATGAAAGCACTAAAACTGATAATGATATAAACCAAACATATTTATATAGAATTGCGAAATCAGTAATTGCGATATAACTTTTGATACCTAATGTGGTCGTTGAAACTATCATATCAATATAGCGAACTGTATTATTACTATTATCGCTCCAAAACAATAAACTTGTGCATGTTAATCCAACCAGTGATGTCGTTAATATATAATAGTTATAATAAATTGATACATACATACATTGAAACATCCACAATAATGAAATATATGCGATTTTGGATATGTATTGTGGACATGTAACTGTGCGACTATTCATTCTAATTATACAGGACCAAAACTTTATACTGTTTTATCGTTTGCTTAAGGTCTCCCCAAGACTCTATAACAGGACTCTATAACAAGCCTTCGATAAAAAGATACATAAAAACTTAACATATCATATTATATAATGCCCCATTTCCCAGAATACAATCTATTGTTTATTCACATTCCAAAGACAGGGGGTACAACATATGAAAAATATATGTTAGATAAAACAATAACCAGATTATGGGGTCGTAAAAACATTTTCCCAGACCCTAATTTAAATCGAATTTCATTGCATCATCAATCGTATCAAACATTATACCAATATCGCGAAGTATTAGGTATAGACTTCAATGATAAATTAAAAAAACTAGCATTTGTGAGAAACCCATATGACCGTATCGTAAGTGATATATTTTGGTTGAAGTTTAATACGAAAACGGATAATCAAGAAGAAATATATAATACTATTCGCCACTATTATTTCGAACGAGATGATTTGGATAATCACAATATCCCTCAATACAAATTTGTGACAGATGAAACTGGGAAGCTAATCCCAGACATAACCCTATTGAAAATGGAAAATCTGACAGACGAATTACAAAAGTATGGATTTCCTGATTATGAAGGTCCAACTCAATCAAATTCATATATGAAATATTTAAATAAAGACAGCATACGATTAATCAACCTGTTTTATAAAAAGGATTTTGAAATGTTTGGATATACGATGATTGAATAAAATTGAAACGTTATGATTATATATAGAAGTATGCAATCATAAAAGATGCCTGCTATTGAAATCGTATCTAACGAAGAACAAAAGTTATGGAATGCTCGTAAGAAAGAATTGCAAGAACATGGGTCTTACCAAACCAAACAACAATATTTCCCAAGAAATATGGACGCATGGGAAGAGAAAGGTAAGGAAATCGAAAAGAGATATCGTACAGAACTGGTCTCTCTTAACAAGAATCGAAAGGAAAATGAAAAGGTTGAAGCTGTTAAAACCCCCATTTGGAGATCCCCACTAATTAAGCGCACAGTTCCAAAAAATAATCAAATTCCCATCCCAAATATAAGACACTCGCTACGTCAAGCAGCCCAAGCATTATTAGAATTAAAAACTCATCGAACATAATTCTAACACAACGTCATTATAAAATGTATAAACAAAATATAAAAGCAAGCGCTCATATAATTTAGATGGACGCAACAAATGAACCAGAAGAAATAACCGCAAAAGAAGCCTATCGAAACCAAAGCATTCTCCAATATGAACGTCAAGTAAAAGAACTAATAAAAGAAAAACATGAATATATAAAACGAATAGACTATATCCAACACACTATAAATGAATTAGAAGAAAAGAAGGTATTTTTTTGTTATAGTATGGGCGGTCATAAATGGATTCATGAACGAGAAGATGGTATATATGGAGAATCATTTACGTATTGTGAAAAATGTAAGAAAGAACGTTAGCCAGATGTTATTATCAAGATAATGAAAATGTTGATAATAAATTATAAATCTGGTATAGATTTGCCGTTCCATTCCTCATCCCATTTAGATTTGTTCCAGTGTGATATGTCAGTGGTAGTCTCTTGGTAATATTTCTGGCATGGAGTTAAGTTATTAGGATCAATATACCAATCTAAATGGCGAGCGGAATATGGAGAAAAACATCGTATAGAATTTGCATGAGGAAAACAAGTAGGTCTATTTTGAAAAGAACATAACTGGAATGTAGTATCTGTATTGCAGACAATAAATAAGTATATATTCCCATTGAACGAAATTTGATACTTTGGTATAGATGGGTCCCAGAACTGGTGAGTATGACTCCATACAGCAAGTTCTTTTCTTGGGTAGTAATCGGGGATATCATCAATTCTTAACATAGGTCCAACGCTAATCGCCCCCGTATCTTTCAGTGTATGTATATAAAGTTCGAGTATATCTCCATTAACATCGTCCAATTCAATATCTGGGTCGGTCATAACGTAATATTCACATTCTGGGTGTTTTTTATAATAATCATCAATGGTTTGGGTAACCGTATGATGGTCGTTGACAGTTGTATTGTATACAGTGCGTCCAAGTAGTTCTTGTTCTTTCAGGAATAGAAGTGTAGGTTCATATGTAGTAGCAACATTATGATAGACAATTTTAAACGGCGTTTTAATATATTTATCGTATGACGCAATCGTTTTTTTTAATATTTCAAATTGGTTATGAACGATAATGAATATAGGTACATAGGGTTCCATTATATTTATAATATACTTAATAAAAAAGCTTTAATATAGGTTTATTAAAATAACTACTTTTTAGAAGGTAATTCCTGGTGTCCGATCATATACATATACGTTTCTTCCTTTTGTTGTTGTTCTTGTTTAACTATTTCGAATTGTTGTTTTTGAACGATATATTCACCACAACTGCCGCAATGGTCTTCATTTGCGTAATTGATTTTAAGTTTAGTTTGTGTATGATTATCAAGATTCCATCTTCCCAGTGGTGTTTTCACCCGTTTGCGAAATGCGGATTTGAGTACTCCAATGATGTGCCTAACGTCCATGTTATATTATAGTTATGTAAATCATATTTATAATATCCGTGTTTTCAATTTTACATGTAAATCGGCAAAACGTGTTTCAATTCCGTAGTATTAATCGCATTATTCCCAAAATACAAGTCCACAAATACCTTAGTTTTGTCATTACAAAATGATTGGATAATTCTATTATATCTCTCCAATACCATCTCTTTTGGAAGCGCCCCCCGTATACGAATCGCAATTACATGATTCTCAATCAAATACGGAGTATCTATATCAACTATACAATATGAGAATGTGTATTTTCCCTTACCATATCCCCTATTAATAAGTAACATGGGTTCGGTATAACCGTCTTTCATAATATAATTCTTTTTAGAAGGGTCCTTATAGTTACCCAATTCCAATGTGTTTGTTTTGATATCTCCACTATAAATAAGACGTGTTTGTGTGTCATCGTCGGTCAATCTATCTTTACATTGGTTCCAAACAACCGTGCCGACGGTAACTTCAGCCCCTATAGAATATAGAGAAACAGAGTCTTTGTATAAATCCGTGATTAGGTGTATCTTAGATGGCGTATTGAAGATGATGTCATTATTAATAGATAGACTAAAATCGTTATTTCCGCTTTTATCCTGTTTCTTTTGTAAGATAAAAATGAGGGTATCCTGTTTGGTATCTACAAATGTGTCGTCCATACAATCAATAATATCTAAGATGGCAAAGTTCTCATGTATATGTTTTCTAATTTTGGAATAATAAATACAATTCGTAAAGTTTTTCGGAAGAACAAACGCCAATACCCCATTCTCATTTAATTTCTGTAATGCGTGAATGAGGAAAAGAACGAAAATATTAGGACGTCCTTCAATGAGGTCGTAAAAAGATTCGTCAACGCTATCCTTTTTGACGACAAAATACGGCGGGTTACCAATAATCAAATCAAATTTATATTCGTTCATAATATCCCATTGTAGAAAGTCGCGATGTAACAGTGATACGCCTAGGTTTTCATCGAATTTATCTTGGATTTGTTCGTAAATGCGTGTGTTTTTTTCAATTCCAGTGGTGTGGATGTTCTCAAATGTTTGATGTAGATGTTGAATAATCTCACAAGACCCGCACGACGGTTCCAATACAGTGCGAATCGTAAAATCGGGGATGTTTTGAATACGTTCAGTCATAGTTTGAATAATGGAGGGTGGTGTGAAGAAGATCCCATCCTTTTTCTTCTCTTCCTGAGTGAATCCTTGTGTAATACATTTGGATAAATACGTAAAATCGGTCATAATCTACTATAGTATAACACCAAAACTTTATATTGTTGTGAAATGTTCTCAATATTGTTGATATGTCTTCAAAATGTAGGTGATTTCATTGATTTATTTAGATTTTTTGATATATTGATGTCAATGTTCTCAATATATCAAAATGAAAATGATAAATAGAATAGTAAATCTAAATAATAAATATGGATTTTATTAATTAGTCCGTCTGTGATTTCTTGTCAATCGTGACCTCTCTCATAACATTTCGCATAACCTTATCTTCAAACGATTTCGTTTCATCTTGTCCGCACCCCCCAAGTGAAGACTGCATATATGTGAAGAACTTCTCATAATTCTCTGTTCCCATTGTATTCACATCGGGAGTTTCTTCCATCCATGTCGAGGTCATTTTATGGTTTTTATTTGCGACTCGTTTCACTGCTTTCCGAAATTCAACTTTGTCTTCGTCTTTCTCCCATTTTTCGCCATCTTTTATATAGATAGTTTCACGTTTCAGATCGGTACAGTGTAGAGGTCTATCATATAGTTCCATATCATTTATACATTTCACTATGGTCTTAGAAATCCCTTCTACAAACCCTAATTCGCCAGTTTGAACGTAGTCTTCTAGTGATATATTCATTGAGTTTATGAAATCTTTCAATGACATAGCATCTTTACATTTCTCGTTTAAGAAGACATTCAGATTGAACTTGTTATTACAGTTAGTATTGTTCGTAGTAGTATGATGATTACCTCCCATATTTTTAGACATATCCATTATCAATTGCTTGAAATCGCGATTCTCTTTTAATAGTTCTATAATCAAATCATCCTTGTCTAATTTATTAGAAGAGGACTGGTCTGTATTATTACAAGTTCGCTTATGTTTACATAAACTGGAATAATGTTTATATTCTTTGCCACATTCACACACAATGGGATTTTTAGGATAATTGGGGGTAGGATTGGTTAGTCGTATATGTTTTGCTGTATTTAAATGTTTATTATAATCTTTTTTGTTAGCAGTATTATAGCTACATTGACTACACGTATATCCAATAGGATTAATTTGGGATTTTTGGTTAGTCATTTAGTATAATAGACTAACCAAATACTCCTCTAACCCCTTTTCAGCGTAATATACTTAAATATTTTATGGTAACAAAATAATACTATAAAATATGAAAATGGGAGCATAATGGTAAGAAGTCATATTTTCAACGCCCTGTTTAAAATTCTCCATTGACAAAATGAAAAAAGGACATTTATTTTATGTCCTTTTTTAAATTTCATAGCCATTTCTTTTTTGTGTTTTTTCAGCGTAATATATTTAATTGTTATACAAAAGTCAAAGAACGAAGTAAAGTGAAGAACCCAAGCATAAAAAGAATCCCATGAATTCCGAAGATGGCTTGTGATATGCGTAGATATCCATTAAGTTTATCCCCAAGTTCTTGTTTTTTGATAAACGCGAGAATATCCTGATATAAGAAGTAATTGATAATGAATGCTATCAAAAGAAACGCAATACTGACCGCGATAAGCATGGTATCATAGATGGGTGTATTGCCTCGGTAAACGCGAGAGTAAGCTAACGAGCCGTATGATAATGTAGTGTATAGTCCTACATTACGTAGAGTACTATGGAAGTACATGGAGAACTTATGTAAATCGGTTTGAGACATAACTATATACATAATAGAAACAAAAAATATGTAAATAAATCATGAATATTTTTTCCAGGTAAAGCAACACAAGTATCGACACCTAAAGTATCCATTTCCATGTCGGTCTGGTTGTTCTCTAAGTTCAATAGAAGAAAGCATACGGTCTTCATTAAAAGACCATTCCATTATTGTATAATACGTACAAATTCGAATAACTAAAAATTTTAAATGTAACCCCCCTAATCTAAATTATGCATTATAGATAGAATGTATGAATGAAAAATAATACGTAAATATACTGTTATGTATTATTTCATTTATGCGTTTGCGTTCTCCTCGTCTTTTGTATCATCATTATCGTCGTCACTTTGAACGTCAATCTCATACTTAATATTGTTTTTCGCATAGACGATAGTTCTTAGCATCCTAACGAGCATTTTATTCTCTTCAATCAGTTTGGTATTTTGGTCGATAACATTTTGCGTGTGTCTATGATGATGTGAAAGGACCTGTGATAACACTGTCTTTAACAATGTTTCAATAACAAGTGTGTTAACGGTAACATTTTCACCTTCAAGTGGTTCATGTGCGGGTAGCTTGCCTCCTGAAGTCATAAAATCTTGTAAGTCATTTTTCATATCATTGTCAACTTGAGCTAAGTATTCGGCGTCTGGTGCGAGGTGTTTGCTAAGACGTGGTTTTTCCAGTTCTGGTTCTGGTTCTGGTTCCGTTTTATCATCATCTTCTGCCGCATTAATTTGGATATTATCGGGTTGTTCGTCGGCTGGTTTAACCTCGCATTTTTGTACGTGTTTATTGTAAGGTGTTTGTGTCTTATATTGTTTGCCACATTTACAAATAAAATGAGATTCGGTAGTAGACATGATTGTTATTAATGAATAGCAACTCATTTTTATATGATTTTAAAACAATATTTAAATAACCATTGGATGCGATCGAGTATATCTGCCAAATGGGGAAGGTGTGTGTGGTCGACATAATACGCCTGCTGGTATAATAATATATGTCCGTTACAAAAATTGAAACCAAATTTGTAACGGACATATATACATATACACCAATACCAATATGGAACGATACACCTCAAGACCCGACGCCTACTTTGTAAAAAGCAATGTGGAACCACATGAGAGCTTTATGCACAAATACATTTATAACTTAAAGATAGATGGAATAAATATGCCACGACTAGTGACGTACAACAAGAAAACCAGTCAACTTGTGATGGCAAACATAGATGGGATGTCGGTATCGGATATGTATGGGGAGAATATAGAAGATACTCCAGATGATGTGTTTGAAAAAATACGTGAAATATTGGTAAAACTAGTAGACAACGGAATAGAATACCCCGATTTTACCGGATATAATTTTATTTTAGATAATAACGTACCAGATAAGATCTGGGTGATTGATTTCGAACATACAACGTGTGTTGAGAACATCACTAACAAGTGTATAATGGGTGTGTATAATGGAGAAAAGATGTGGAACGACGACTACAAGTAAAAATAAACAAGTATAATATGGAGATAATAACAATATCAATATTATATGCTACTGCATATGGTCGAGTAGGAGTTATAAATAAGATGTAGGTGGAGGGAAATTGGGAGAAGGTGGTCGTGAAGAATCCGTGGGTGGAGGATAATTCGGAGAAGGTGGTCGCGATATTTCATCAACCTCAACATCAACATCAACATCACATACACTGACATCAACATTCATGAAATCGTAATGTGGTAGTTCTGATGTAGATGGATTATGTCCTCCACGTTTGAGTATATTGGCCCATGAATTAAGTGGTTGACTGTATGATTCTGACTCAACTGGTTGTGCTGATAAAACCGGACAAAATTTGAGCCAATGTCCTTTTTGTTTACAATAATTACAAATCGTATTTAAAATAACCGGACATGTAATATTCCCATCTTTACCCGGTGTATCCCTGGTCCAATGATTGGTGTATTCATTATACGATTTGCCTGCCTTATGGCAAGTTCTACAGTAGGGAGTATTTGACATATACGAGTTCTGATTATTGGGAAAGAGTATAGTAAAATGAGTAATAATCAATTTTAAGAATATGGATCAATTCCATTTTCTTCTAATGTGTATATAAGAAATGCGATTTTAACTGGGTCAAATCCAGCCCCTTCTACTGGTGCTCCATAAATGCGTATATAATAATTAAATACTGATGCTAATTGGAATGTTTTCGTAAGAGTAATACTGCTACCAGATACGGTACTTTGTGTGGTAGCAACATTTTTGTTTGATAGAATGTCATTAATGGTTGTTTGTAACTCGGTTTTCTCAAGTTGTAATAGGAGATTATCACCGTGCAGTGCGAGAGAATTAAATGCTCCGCGTAGAGTATCCTCTGCGATTTGAAGTAACGCTAGAATCGACGAGTTTGTCGTTTTCGATCGTATTTCATCTAATGTCTGTGTTAAATTCGTAAATTGTGTATAATCCGTGGGTATATTTACATAATCCCGATTTGCGATTTTGTTACTATAATTGACTTGTATAAAATTAATTATCTCAAGATAATATGCGCTTAAGAAAGCAAGTTCTTCTGAAGTGCCTGTAGAAACAGATTGCATTGCGGTTGCGAATGATAGTGATATAGGATTAATAAATGAACGTGTATTGGATAACAACGTCTCGGATGTAAATAATGACTTACTGTATGATGGCATTGCTATATAATTATCCAAAGAAAATCAATTGACATACCGTATCATACATATCATTTTCTTATTTCCCGAAATTCGTTGTTGTGATGTTCCGCCAATAACATCACTCTTAAATAGCATCTTCGTAAGTTTAGTATCAACTTCGTAGCCGTTACTTTGTAAATAGGAGAAAATAGAAGGTATATCATCGTGACCCATGAAATGTTCTGCGTTTTTAACAGAAGAAACAGAACCAGTATTATTTTTAGGATACCGTAATAGGACATGTATGCAATTAGACGGATTAGATGATATAGAATTTAATTGTTGAAACGGAGAAAGTTTGGAAGTAGAGGTAGTCGTGACGAGATCGGCGAGAGGTCCATCCGGCATAGAACTGAGAGTAATAATATTTTGGTAGGTTTTATGGAAATTGTTAAGAAAAGGCTCTAAATAAAGAATACAGTGACTATTATAGTTATCGAATGGGCTATTCATTTCATATACACTCCGAAATAAATAAAGCATAAAATAATATAAAGAAGTATTAGTATAATATATTGACAGTGGAGCATAGTGCGATGAGATTGTCATGGGTTGTGGAATAATATTCCATAACGTAAAAGCTTTCATAGCTCAGTTGGTTAGAGCGTGCGACTGTTAATCGCGAGGTCTTCGGTTCGACCCCGAATGAGAGCGTTTATATATCAATTGATGTATTGATATATAAAAAATTGAAAACTTTATTACGATACTATACATAAGTAAATAATAATATTAACTTAACAAAGGTAATATCAAAATGGAAAATACGATGAATTCTGAAGTGAAGGTGTTGAAAAGTTCTGATTTGATAGTAGAAACAAAAGAGCAATATAGTTCTTTAAAACTACAAACAAATCGTTATAAATTCAACCAGGAAATCACAGAAATGTTATCTGACTTTGCAAAGATTCATCAGTATGATGGGAGTAAGCTTTATAAAGAAGCTTGGAACAATTGGATAAACGAAGAAGATGTTGGTAGTAAGCTGAACGAAGAGAAGAGTCGCTTAATAAAAGAGGGAATGGCGGATGATGTGATGAGTCGTTTATATAAGAGTTCTCGTTACTATTATCGTAAGAAAATACATAATACGAACGTGGTACCTAAGACGCGTAAGAAGTATGAAGGATTTGCACAAGATGTGCTTCATAGAATGGACGCCCAAATTATTCGCGAGATAAATGGAAATATTGATATGACTGACGATGATAAAGTGATAAGTAGATTTACACCTGCGACTAGTTTTGAATTATATATGGAGGAAAATCCGGATTGTGTAAGTGATTTATTATCCGGAAATCAAATGAGTGCTGAAGAACACCGAAATGAGACAACCGCTGCGGTGAATCGATTAAAGAAGACATATAAGAATCGTTTTTACAAAATCAAAGTAAAATTTGAAAATGATAATACCAATACAAAATAGAATAATAATAAAAGCATAAACAAAATTAAAAAGGACGGGTCGTTCTTTTTTATTGTAGCGTGAATATATATAATGGTAGAAACTGGTATAGATTTAATAAACCAAGGAAGTTATGGTTGTATATTTCGTCCTGGAATAAATTGTAAAGGAAAACCAATAAAAAATAAAAAGTATATAACAAAAGTTCAGAAAAGTGCGACAACGTCACGAAAAGAGGCAAAGATAGGAAAGATAATAAAAACCATTGCGAACTATGATGATTATTTTGCGCCAATTTTAAAAACGTGTGAGATTTCTATGGCAAGGATGACTGATGATAAAGTAAAGAGGTGTGATTTTATAGAAGATGATGGAAAGACATATGAGACAAACAAATTAAGATATGTAGGAAAAAATACATTAGCAAAACATATTTTGAATGTAACAGAGGAGAGCCCAAAGCGATTATTTCGTGTATTGTTAGATACTCACAAAAATATATTAGTAGGTTTCAATAAATTATCGTCGGTGGGAATAGTTCATTTTGACGTAAAAGAGAACAATATAATGATCGAAGATACTACGGGAAATCCAATAATAATTGATTTTGGATTATCATCTGAGATAAAAACCCTGAATACTAATAAATACCGCGATGTCTTTTTTGTATATGGTCCTGATTATTCCCCGTGGTGTATAGATATTTGTATGTTGACGTATATGGCAAATGAATTAGAGAATCAAGTAATGCCACCAGGTATGTTGGGTTTTGTAGGATTTGAAGAACAGAAAACCCAAACTTGGTTAGATGGTATGGTAACCAAAGAGAAATTAACAATCGTAATAAATGATTTCATAACAAAAAACACGGCAATGGTAGAATTGGTAAATGCCCCCCAACGAACTGCTTATAAAACCATGTTACATGAATATTTTAACAAATTCATAGGAAAGACATGGAAAGAACTGGCCGATACGCTAGAAAAGAACGTGTCATCCTGGGATTGTTATGCTGTATCTGTGATGTATTCATATATAATACGTGATTTGGAATTAAACAAGGTAGATGTGACTGTTCCTTCCTGGACTTCTTATAGAAAGATATTAGAAGATACGATTTTAGCATCTCCGGACAAACGTCCAAGTAGCAACGAGATGATAGTCAACATAGAGAAGTTATTTAAGAATGTAAGCAGTAATGAGAGTAAAAAACTGATGAGAATCCTAGATAATATATTAATAAGCAAGGAAAAGAAAACAAATATTCGCACTAAGATGTTAACCACAATCCAGAATGGTTTGCATAGAGAGACAAAAATATATGGTGCGATAAAATAAGTAGAATGTGAATGATAACAACTGATAGTTATTATCATTATACTGAGGTGAAAAACGAGTTCTACATATTATACACGAGATTGGTTATATAATCATCAAGTATATCATATTGATATGAATTAAGTTCATATCGTACGGTAGTGTATGGTGTGTATGCGTAATATTTTTTGGTATTATACAATTGAGAAATCAAATGCGGAGAATATCCGGACAACAATTTGGCTTTATTTTGTTCTGGTAGACATGGAAGTAACGTGTTTTCATATTTAGATAGATTCCAGAAAGAGATATGTGGGACCGCATTGGTATAGGAAGAAAGAGTTTTCGTGATAGTGTTATATAGACTATTATCTGTAGATTGTTGTTCTTGGAATGTAGAGAAAACAACAAATTGTAAATTTTGTATGTCATTAACGGATGTAGAATTCTGTAAAAACGTATTTCCAATAAGGCGGAATGTATTGATATATGATGTTTTGGTAGAATACACAGACGAAATAATATCTATAATCCGTTTTACTTTATGAACGAAGGACATATCATCTTCAAACTGAATCCATACCGGATTGCTATCTATAACCATAATTCTATTTTTAATAGAGCTTTGTTGAGAAATGAGAATAGCGTACCCTATTGCTGCGTACAATGGTTCATCGTCATGTTTTCTCATAGAAGAAGAAATATCAATGATAGGTATTATAGGTTGTGTTTGTGTGTATGCTGTTATGTTTTCCAAATACTCCCATTGTTTATTGAGGATATGAAATTGTGGATTGGACTTATTATTATATTGTTGAATGGTAGAAACCGCCTGTTTTACGTAATACGAAATCGGCAATGCCGAGGACGTGTTATATTCGCCCTTGTTCCCATATACCGCATGAAGTGAATATTTGGACTCAAGATGATTGATAATTCGTTGACTACACGCAAGTTTGTCATTATCATCTGAATCATAAAAAGAAACGTTATTATATTTAGAATGGGCGCATAGAGGTATAGTATGTGGTTCAATGAGTTTTCTTCTGTTAGCACATAATTTGATTTCAACTGTATCGAGTGCTTTATTCAAAAAGGAAACATTTTTTCTATATAACTGTTTGTATTTATTCCGTGCTTTAATCTGTGAATCGTAGGTGGATGCGGAGTTAATAATATATGGATATTGTGTTTCTCCCCAATTATCAGCTAATAAATTAAAAAGCCATCCAAATTTTTTATTCTCTCGTGGAATCCATTTTGCGACGTGTGATATAAATCGTCCGTTCATAGCATTTTCAGAACATTTCCATGTATTGAGATCTTTTTTAAGTTGTGTATTCACGAGCTCAATGCTAATTTCAATCAGAGAGTCATTTTCGCCATGCCGACTATGTTGTTTGACAAATCCGCATAAATATTTAATATCTCTCCATGAGCCATATGCGTAGTGTTGATTCTCGTTATTCTTTACAAACCGATTTAACATATAAATCGCCAAACTCGGAAAGAATTTGTAAAATTTCCAAATCATCATATATGCAGTATCATGTTGTCCTTTTCCATGTCGGATGTCTCTGGTATTTGCGATGAGTTTATAAACCAAATTTAAATATGGCAATGTAACATCCCTATTCATATGAATTTGTGTTTTTAAAACAGATAGGAGAGTATCATATCGATTGGAAAATGAATTGATATCTGCGTAATTTTGAAACCGTACAGAATGAAAATAAAAGAAGACGAGTTCATCGCGAAAAAAGGAAGAATAATCCTTGGTAACTTCTATGCTAGGTAAATTGTCAGATTCCATAATAGTAAAACGTAGGTAAATATACTACAACCAAAATATTTATATCATTTATAATTCAATAGTTAGAGAACATCGTCATTATTGTGTAGTTTTAGTTCGGCTTCTGCGTGTTTTCGTATGTTTTTTGCGTACATTGCGATATGTTTGGTTAATTTCAGTGTTGATTTTTACTTTTTTTGTATGTGATGTTTTAACATTTTGATTGGATGTCTTTTTAAGTATAGATTTCATAGTGCGATTATTAGAAACAGGTGCGACTTCTTGATAAATAAGGAAGACCGAATTAAGTTTATGAAAAATAAAGATAGACATAGGAACGTGTATATCTTCAACGTATGGGTGTATTTTGAAGAAATCGTGTATTAAATCGCGAGGGTCTGTTTTAGAATAAGACTGTATATGTTCTGGTTCTAATGTAACAAAGAAGGAAGCAATATCAATAAGTTTATAATGGCGTTTGCTAAGTTCTCCTTTGTGTTCTTTATTTTGTTGGATAATAGACGAAAGAGTATTTTTGGATACATACATATGATTTTCCATGGTATCATGGGTCGAAAGTGCGAGTTCTGAATTAATAATTCTATCAATATGTTTATTGTTATTAATAAAGATAGAATGGACGGAAATCGAATCCATACACTCTTTACAATAATTTTGGTTTATATCTTGTATTTTCTGTAGTTCATGTACCCAAGTTTCATCTAAAAGAACGTGCGATGACATTATTTTTAATACACGAATAAAAAAAACCACCAACTTAAACCAATTCCATAATTTAATAAGTATTCAAAAACAAGTTAAAGAATTCGGCATATAAAATATGTTTCGAAACAGCAAAAAAACTAAATCCCGTATTAATGGGATATAAACATTTGACGACTAATTTAATTCTAAGAATGTTATTCGAAACAGCAATCCACGATGTGGATTTACCTGGGTGTTGGGGGTCTTTTATAAAATTGATTTTTCAACTTTATAAAACTAGAAAATAAAATACAATACAATACAAGATAAATGCCAAGTACAACAATATGTATTCCTCGCGTAGAAGCAACTATGTCTCGTAATTATATAGAAGACATAATCCGCGATATGAAAATCGGATTAATTGAAACAATCCGTGAAATACCTTTGCATAAAGACATACATCATAAACGTGTAATTCTAAAAATAAGATGGGATACAAAAAATGTAAAAACTAACCAAATTTTGACAAGCATGAAAGAAAATGGTTCGGTAAATCTGGTATATGATATGCCTTGGTATTGGAAAGTACTACCTGCCAGATAACATTATTTCATAGGTACTATAAGAGGTCTAAGTGATGGTGAAAGTTGTTGTATCAAGTCATCTATATAATCCGGACTATCATCTGTTTTGTTCCAATAAAAACATAATAAACAAAACCACCACCGGTTTTGTTTTTTTTCAGCTGACGATATTTCTCTATAAAAGATAGTATCTATAATAGAATATGCGTTTTGTAGTTCAATAAGTTCATTTGTAATTGTATTTTTCAATGCATATAATTTATTTAATCGTGCGTACTCTTTGGATTGTTGTTCGTTTTCGCCAATCGTAATGTCATTGTGTGTATTGGTAGATGATTTAATATATTGAACTTGTTTTCGTTGTTCGGTTTTATAATGAATATAGGATATTTCATTTTTGATGTTTCGCAGTTTTTCAATCGTTCCGCGTTTCAATAGTTCTATTTTCTTAATGAATGAAAAAATATTGACATGTGAAATGATAGGAAAAAGAAGTTTTATTTCTGGTAATAGTAGAGCCTGATTAATAAGTTTATATTCTGATATTCTATCTTCGGTTTCGTTAAATTTGGTTATGATTAATTCTGAAATATCTTTTTCTTTTTTCATGATCATGATTTTAGTAGATGCTAATTCCAGGTCTGTTTCCGAGTTATCAAATAACGACGCTAATATGAGATATTTTTCAGATAAAGTTTCAAGTTTAAAAAATCCTACCATAGAAATAAATAATGTAACAACTCCATTTAATCCTGCGACGATGTTTGTATTAATCGTATCACATTCAAAAAAAGGAGACATAAATGTAATTGCTGCTGCGATAATAAGTGCCGGACACATTAACAGATAAAGTTTTTGTTGTGTAATATTTCTGGACTGTGCGTAAAGGTTTTTTTGTCCTCTTACAAAGGTAATTAATATATCAAGTTCGTTTGAATAACTATCGACTAATGAATTCGAATAATATTTTTTTATATATTTTTCAATATCAGTTGTATTTAATTTTGCGTATTTCCCTTTAACCGAATATTTATTGAACTTATATGACATGTCAGTTTCTATATTATTATTCGTTTCATCATCACTATTGTGATTGCTGTTCGGATTACTATCTGACATAATTGGACTATTGCTGCCCGAATTCGAAAATTCTGGTGTAAAAAAATTGTCTGTATCATGTAGGTTATCAAGATCTCTATTGGATAATGTAACAAAATGATTATCGGTATATGTGTCAATCGACCCTTCATCTTGAATATTATTTGGTAGCAGTGGAACATCACTGTTAACCTTAATCATAATTGGTTGTTCTGCGTCTTTAATATCTGTACTACTACTACTTCCATCTGAACTGCGGGGTGTATCATTGTAGGCAGTATATAAATTCGTTTTATGAAATTGAACTGGGGGCACATTGGTAGGTGTAGTTACCTGTTCTACACTAGATATATCTATATTCATAATATGATTATGGACAGAAAAAATAATGAAAACTCAAACCAAAAAATTGATTTAACCAAAGATAATATGAGAACATTAACAACAAACTAAAATGCCAACCGCAGTAGCCCCCGAAGAACGTGTATATAGAAAGCAATTATGCGCATTTAAAAAGAACTTACGCAATCAGATACTTACCAGTCGTTTTACAACATCAACGTGGAACGAGAATGAAGTTTATAGGAAAAAACATAGCAATATAGGGTGTATATATTGTTGCCCCGATCCTATATCTAAATCAATAATGGTAGATACGAATTTATTTATATTGGAAATGAATAATGATACAAATAAAATAATTGGAGTTGGACTAATACGTAATCAACCAGCAAATGGTAAGTTAACTGTATATTCTAAAGGGAATTATAATCGGTATACGTATATTGGTAGAAAACGAATCGATCGTAGTGAAATGAATGAAGAAGAAGATTTAGTCATGAAAATATTTGATATATTATGCTTTCATGGAAATAAACACATGAAACGCGGACAAGGATTAAAGAGTTTTCCAATCGAATTATTATTTACATTGATAAAAAACCTAGATTTGGTAAAATATATAGGAAATATGTTTAAAGAACGATTATTGAATTCTTCATCTAAAGAAACAAATAAATAGAGCGAATAGTATATAGAAGTTGTATTTATTAAATATATATGATGAATATTAACGAAGGAACACAACCCAAAAATATGTATGATGTAAACAGTTATAATGACAGAGAATTACTTGATATATTAGACTTAAGAAATCCAACGGATCGTGAGTTAGAAGCAAAAGTCATTTTTTTAATCAATAAATACCGTAATATGCAGAATGTTTCAGGAGATGAATTGGTGTCGTTTTTTGAAGATATATATTCTCATTTCTTTGAAACGAGTGATGACGACCAAAGTATAGTAGAAGGTATAGACGAGACAGTAGACCCAGACGAACCAGACGGTCAAGAAGATGCGACCAATCCCGAAATAATGGAAAAATTAAATTCTGAAAAATATTTGAAGACAAGTCAAACCAAGATGGATAAAGTAATGAATTACACAAAAGATTTAGAATATGCAAAGGGCAACTTAAATCCACTATTACAACAAACTGTAAAGCGTGTGGTAACGATAGACAGTCAATATAGACAAGACAAACGTAGCGCTCCTACTGATTTTACATTGAACTTATCTGAACCATTGAAAGATGTAGTATCAATGAAATTATACTCTGTTGAAATACCTTATGTTTGGTGGACTATAAATTCGAGTTTTGGTAGTAATTTTTATATATTAAAAGGAAATGTTCCCGGAATAGACAATGGTAATCACGATTATCAGGTAGAAATAACACCGGGTAATTATAGCCCAAGTGAATTGTCCGCCTCGATTAATGAAAACATAACTTTAATCAAAAATACATACACGGACGTAGATTTTGGAATAACTGGAATGGAATACAACAAGTATAGTTCATTAATCACAACGAACACTGAAATATATAAGCAATATAACGAAACAAGTTATTATATACGTTTCCCGGGGTGGACGACACCAGAGCCACCAGATGATATAAATTATTATACCGAACGTTCTAAAAGTATACCGGGTTTTTTGGGGTTTACTGAGAGTGTATATGAGTTTATTAATATAGATGGTGCGAATGAGTTGCCATTGATATCATCACCGGATTCGTTTAAATATATGCTTACCAGTGCGAATAATTCATTTACGGTAGCGAAATTTATTCGATTTCCAGGTAGTACTGCCGAAATAGTAGATTTGTTAATATTAGTAACATTATCATTGACTACTGGAATAGCCTATACGCGGTCTGCTATTTATGCCAATTTAAACAAGGTGATCGTGGAAAACCAACATTTAAATGATGAATCAAACATACAAAGAATAGACAAGGATTCAAACTCTTATTTTAAGATGTCTATAAAGGCAAACCGCCTTACAACAAACAATATACCAAATTCGAAAATACGTATTCAATTCCCAACTGAAACAATTAACGCCGAAACTCCTCAATACATTTGGACTGGTACTGCGTCGTGCTTTAAATTCATCAATAACGAAATCATATTAAATGATATAATATCCGAGGTATCTCCTCTGGTTCAACAAACCGACCAATTTTCAGTGACAACCGCACCTTATATTTATTTGAAAAGCATAGAACCCGGATATGATGTAAGTACCAACGACTACAAAATCGAGATACCAAATGCGGATACTTTGTATAATGTAAACACTTATATTCAGGAAATAAACAATCGTATAACATCGATAAGTAATGGAGAACTGTTAAGTTCAACGAATACTTACTTAGATATTTCAGGCCGCTTTCATGTGGAATTTGACATTTTACGGACGATTACAACCGGAAAATATAAAATCGATTTTTCGAATACTATATTTCAAACATTAATGGGATTGAACCAAACATACGACCTAGCCGAAGGAATCAATATTATAGACACAAGCTTTGGTTACCTGAATAGTTATGTAATGCCGAGCAATAAATTATTATCAGTTACTGCAAAAACAAACGACAATTATGTAGGAAGTGATCTAAGCTATACCTTATATTCAAGTAACCGTAATAATACTGGCATAATCGGTAGTGGTACGCTATTTAAAGAAATAAACAATTTATTTGCGAATTTTAAAGACACCTCCAATCAACATATATTTGCTGGTTCTTCTTTAGATATAAATATTACAGATAATGGTATAGTAGAAGCTAGTTTGAAAATAAATATAAACAAACAGTTAAGTGAAGAAACGTATTCGGTCCAATTCTTAGAAGATATAAGTTATGCTATTACGAATCCTATTTTTCAACTGGAACAAGGCGATAGTATAGAAATTGGCGGAGAAACAATTCCATATGTAAAGTATGATAGTGCCACTAATAATGTTTCATTGATAAATACCGAAGAAAGTCTTAATATTGGTATTTTACGCGATAAGGGTTTTTTTGGTTCAGTCGAATTGACCGCAATAACGGATGATGCGATGGAATATACTATAAATATTCAAGCAGACCAAGCATCGTATATAATCGATTCGTCGTATTTAATGTATATTTCGGTGGCGACTCCAGATACAATTGACCCAGATTATGGACGTTCGGCCGTATATAATTCACCAATTCCATATGGTTATTTGATTCCATCGCCGCCAGATTTGTCATATAGTGATTTGAGTGAGTTGCGAACTGCTATAAACACTGAACTAAACCATTTTCCAGATTTAACTGGAAGCAATGTAGAAATTATAGAAAACGCAGATAATGGAACCGCGAAAATCAAACTATCATTAATAATACGTCAATCATATTATTTTGATAGTTGGAATAAACATGCAAATATAGATCATGCCATGATAGATAATAGTTTCCCATTATTAAATAGCCAGATAGAGTCTGTATTCGATGTGAATCGTCAATTTACAGATTTATCATTTTCCGATATAGACGAAGATGGAAATACTGTTTTGGGTATTAAAAGCAATAGTTATATCTTGCAAAACTTAATTACATTAACTGAAGAAACCAACAAACTCGAAATAATCGCATATGAAGAAGGAGTAGTTGCGCCAGAAAATAACATAATAATAGAATTACCTATAAAATCTGGAAATGATGATATACGCTATACGCGAGATACGTTATTGTCTTCTATTAATAATGCGTTTTCTGAAACAGTAGCATCAGAATCGTCAATTACAATAATTACTATAGACGGTACTGAATATGTGAATCTGCGTATAACAGTAAACAAAGAATACCGTGCGAAAGACTATCGAATGTCTTTTTTTGATCCGTATAGTTTTGCAAAATGCTATCAAGGAGTTAGTAGTGTCCGTAATACAACATGGGACAGTACATTAGGATGGATATTAGGTTATCGTGAGTTCACTGTATATAATTTATCGAATTATGAAAATGTGGATGGTTCATCTGTAATTAGTATAACTGCGGATACCGGAATTAGCACAGAATTATTCAATTATTTTATGTTGTGTATAGATGATTATAATCAAAGTCATCTAAATGATGGATTAGTAACAATAACAACACGTGATACTGAAACCCCCTTACCATCATACGCACTGCGAACTAACTTCATATGTGATCCAATCACTGGAAAAAAAGTATACAATACACAGTCGCGAAACGACTTCAATAAACTAACTGAGAAGCAAATCCAATCGTTAGTATCAAAGGCAAATGCTACCTCGTCGGAAAATGACTTAACCACTGGCAATGTGAATTCGAAAATATATGGTTCTACTCCATTTGTGAGCGATGTGTTTGGTGTAATTCCTCTGAAATTGAGCGGTAAGAACAATGGCGAAACAATCGTAGAGTTTGGTGGAACATTACAAAACCAAGAACGACAATATTTCGGTCCTGTAAATATACAGCGAATGAGCGTAAAACTCGTGAGCGACCGAGGAAACGTGGTAGATTTCAATAACGCAAATTGGTCTTTTTCATTAATCTGCGAACAGTTATACAAACCACAACCGATATAAGTATAACCGACAACCAAATATTTGTAATGATATGTATAATAAGCTTCATTGCGAATGAACGATTCGGCAAACGGAAATAAAATAATAAGATTGATGGATACGGTTGGTTTTTTGGGTCCATTTATACTACTGGGTATTGGCATATGGCAGTTGTGGGGAAATAGTGGATTTTGGTGTGCGTATTTAGTTGTATTTGCGATGAACTCTTTCGTCAACAAAATCGCAAAGGCAATTGTGAAACAACCTCGTCCACCTGCCGGTGAAAGTATAATGAACGAGAATTATGCGGGCACTGAAATGTATGGAATGCCTTCAGGCCACGCTCAGTCCGTATTTTCATCGCTAACATTTTTATATTTAGTCAAAGAATCACCAGCATGGTTATTTGGTGAATTATTTATTGCTGGATTAACTGTATATCAACGTTGGAAATATAGACGTCATACGGTAGAACAATTAGGAGTAGGCTCGGTATTGGGTGTTGTGGTGGCATATGCCGGTTACTATATAACAAAACGATATTTACAAGAAAATACGCTAGTGGAAAACGAAGAATTATAACGAACTGTATTGGAAGACAAAATATCGCGTGTATGTATATAGGGTTAACGAAAAATGTCTCAAAGTGATTATTTAAAATATAAGCGTGTATCTACTCGTCTTCGCGTGGATAATGATACCGCAAAACAACCACCTGTATTTCCATCAAAAACACTAACCCAAAATCAACAATACGCATTAACGAACAGTATAACAAATACAAAACCAAGATATAATCAATTGGTTCCTTCCGGGCGTCAACCCGTATTTGGCATGGAAAAAACGGTAACCAATTGCCCCACATTCCCGGTTTGTACGAATACAAACAGTCGCACAAATCGTGTTCCTATGACGTGTAAAGCAGACCCAAATATCCCTAGTCCAGAACCATTGAATATTTGGAATCGTGGTTGGGATAGCACCGTAAACGCAAGTGCAAATCTGAAAAACGAATGTAAATGCGCTTTACATAGAACTCATACAGGTGCGAATAGTTGTAGTTGTAAATTAGGTGCTTTTGGTATCGTGCGTTAAAAATACATTTAATAAATTCATTATGTTATGAAATGTATTACATTATGTGAATGAATAAAATTTATGGTTTAGATTGCTCTAATTCTTGGACTCGTTTCTTAAGTTGTTGAACTTCATTTAACAAGAGTCCAATGATACCATTATAATTGACAGATTGCTGGGTTTTCCCGTCTTTCTCTCCGGTGACTAAGAATGGGAGTTGTTCTTGTAGTTCGTGCGCGATTACACCGAAATCCTGCCTTTCCATTTTGGTATTTGTATATGTAACCGGTCTTAACTTATCGATGTTATACGAAGTATCTGAAATAGATACCACATTTTCTTTGATACGATAATCAGAAGAAGCATTGAAAGAAGTAGCATCTACGACTGTGAATGTGGCAGCACCAGTAACATTCAATGTGGTATTCACCGTGGTAGCCCCAGTAACATTCAATGAATTATTCACCGTGGTAGCCCCAGTAACATTCAATGTGTTGGATATTATGGTAGCACCAGTAACCTTCAATGAATTATTCAATGTGGTAGCACCAGAAACGTTGAGATTTCCATTCAAAGAAATATCTTCAGTAACGATTAATGCATAATCATTAACCGTTGTATGGATGGTCGTTGTATTTTGGGTTTGATACACTGACAAATTACCACGGATTTCCACATCACCTCCAACCCACAGGTTTTCATTCATAGAAATATCACCAGTATCTCCGATAACCATTCGTTTGCCGTCTGACGTGTAAAATGTCAATTCATCGTTTGTCGACCCCGGATTATCAATGTCAGTCGCTAAAATCTTGGTATTCTGCGAGAGATTAAATACTCCTCCTAATGCCGCCCATGAACCGCCCGGTCCATAACCTTCAAATTGCGATTTTCCCGTATTATACCGAATAGACCCAAAATAATCAGAATTATTCGTTGTTGCTGATATAGGTCGCTCATTATCAGTACCAACTGGAATACGTAACGCCCCGGTATCACTAATGTCAACCACAACAACCGGACTGGCTGTTCTAATACCCACATTTCCATCTACCCAAACCTTTTCTTTTACATATAAATGATTGAATGAAACATCGCCATTAACCGCAAGATTCGAATCCATAGAAACGTCTGTAATGAAATTATTTATACCATTAGCATTAATAACAAATTTATCACTAGCAACATTGACCCCGTCGCTGGTGCCAAACGCAAGATTACCGGAAGTATCATATGTATCATTTTCAAAATAAGAACGGATATAACTGGAATTGTTGTTATTACTAATGTCGCGTCCTATTCCCGCCCAAACAATACGACCGTGCTCTACTGAACTTCCACTTGTATTTTCGCCATTAATCGGTTTTGAAATAATCATATCTCCTGTAACTTCTAATGCTGAACGAGGAACCGTAGTTCCAACCCCGAGATTACCATTATCAATGTGTATTTTGCTACCTAATATGTCGCCATTTATTCTTAATGTGTTGATTTGAACCGAATCCGCACTAGTAGTTGCATTTTCGGGAACAATAAATCGAATTGTATCAGTATAAAACGGAGAATTAGATGTATAAAACGGAGAATTACTTCCAGTAACAGTTGTTTCACTTCCATTAAGTGTTGCATTAAGAGTTCCAGTTGAATTTGTATTAACCTCATTGATGTGATAAAAAGTATCATCTTTTAGACCAATTACTCGTAAGTCAGATACCGTTCCAATTGTACTAATTACATACCCATCAAGTTTAATATAGAACGGAAGTGTGATTTGTATATATTCACAACTGATATCTACGGTGTCTTGTTGAATATCGCGAATGTATGATACTCTTGAAGTTGGAATCGAATTCGTGCCAGATGCAGACGTCCATGCATTATTAGCGGTCCCATCAAATACATGCCAAGGTTGATTATCGCCATGAACTGAACTTGCTGAAACATCATACACTCCATTGAATATGCGATCTGACCCTGAATATTCTGAATATTCTGAATAAAGTATTTTTTGATTACTATTAAAGGTTCCGGTAATACTCATAGGCAAACCTGACATACCAAACGAAATATCATTCACTGTAAATGGTCCATGTGATACAGATACATTTCCAGAAATATCAACGCCCGAATTCATCGCGGTTTTCTTTGATACGGTTAACGTATCATTGAACGTAGAAGAGCCACTAACATCAAGTGACGACGATAATGTGGTGGCATTAGACACGTTCAAATTGGAAGAAACAGTAACATTAGAAAGGGTAGACAAGCCGGTAACATTAAGTGTAGAAGAAAGCGTGGTTGCGCCGTTCACATTAAGTGTGGAAGAAAGAGTAGATGAGTTAATTACATTTAGATTATTCAAAGAAGTGTCACCTGTTGTTTTGAGATTATTAAGAGAAGAATATCCAGTAACATTAAATGAACTGTCAATCGTAGTGTCATTATTACCGGTTAGGGTACCATTAATAATCGTGTTACCTGAATTATCAATTGTAAAAGCATCAGTCAATCCACTCGAAGATTCATTAATAAATGGTTGGAATTTTATACCGGAATATGGCGCATTAGTCGTTCCAGTACCTGCGAGTGGATATATACCCATACCATTAGATGCGTCGCCAATTATAGTACTAGCTGATGTTGTAGCCGTGTCTCCCGATGATGTTACAGTCCCGCCTGCTTTCAATGTCACATTACTTGCTGAAATAACACCTGTAACATCCATAACCTCAGTAGTAGCACTTGTTCCGGTTATAATTATTTTATTATCTTCAATTCGTATAAATTCAGATCCACTATTTAGAATATTAATAATATTATCTTGAATCGTAGTTATATTTCTATTGTCAATTACAAATTTATTTGCCAAGTTAATATCTTTGGTATCGCTCACTGTAAAATTGCCGTCAATAGTAGTGCTTCCAGATGTAGTTAATGTATTTATTGATGTATTCCCGTTAACATTTAAATTTTTAGCAACAGTTAAATATTCGTTCAATGAAACATCGCCATTCACATCTAATCGTGATTGTAATGTAGTGGCATTGGATACATTTAACGTAGATTCCAAAGTAGTCACATTAGCAACATTCAAAGTATTTCCCAATGTAGTAGCATTATTGACCGATAATGAATTCTGTAATTGAGTAGTTCCGGTAACTGTAAGTGCGTTTGCTTGTAATCCACCATTCGCAGTGAGTTTGCCAGTAAATGTACTGGTGTTAGCAACCTCTAACTGATTCAGTGTACTTTGACCGGTGACATTTAATCCAGTCAATGTGGTAGCACCAGTAACATTCAACGTAGAATTCAGTATAGTAGAACCAGTAACTTGAATATCATCATTAAACGAAACATCTCCCGAAAATATACCACTAAGTTCAATCGTTCCTGGTATTTTTACATTATCATCTTCAGTACCAATAACAATTTGGTTATTTTCAGTAACAGTAGCATCAGAACCAATTGCGGTAGAATGTGAAAAACTACCATTAATGTCAGTATTATATCCAATAAATGTATTAAAACTTCCATCTATATTGGAATCTCCGGCGTTACCTCCAATAAAAGTATTATTAGAGCCAGAAGTATTCGCATATCCTGAATCATTTCCTACAAATGTATTCGAACTACCTTCAGTATTCGAATATCCTGAAGTGTGCCCTATTGTAATATTCTTACTACCAGATTTATTATTTAATTGTGTATCTGAACCGATGCCAATATTTTTATTACCGGAAATATTATTCACTAATGAATTATATCCAACTGCGATATTATCACTGGTTGTTGTCTGTGATAATGTATAATTGCCGAAAGCAATATTATTTTTACCACTAGTATTGCCTGCCAATGTTCCAAATCCCATAGATGTATTCGCAGTATTTTGAGAATAACCGGCACCAATAGAAATACCTGTATCTAAAATAATTCCACTGAAATTAATATACCGAATGGCAACGTTATAATTATACACAATCAATTCAGAACTTCCAATCTGAATTGTTACCGGCTCAGATGGACTAGACGCTATACTAATTTTATCTATAACAAATCGTATTTTTTTGGTTTGAAATACATTTGCAGCAAAAATATCATAATTATATATAGAATTAGCAGTAGCAGTAGAGTTCGAATATTGGTGTATTAACTTCCAGTCACCTGCGTCGTCTTCTCCGAGTAATACACCGAACGTTGGAACTTGGTACATATCGGTATATAGCGTGTAACCATCAATCAGTGTATCGTATGGAAATTCAACTTCAATGTATTCTCCTTTTATTGAGAGACCTTGGGTAGTGTTTGTGTAATACGTAGTACTAATATTAGCATGATAAGAATAATGGTCGCCGACGATATTCGCATATGGATTGATAGTATACCCAGTCTGACCGTTGACCGCAGATTTCCATGATAGAGTATTGTTTACCATTGCCGATGATACAGCAGACGGACTTGGACTGTCATAATTATATGAGCTGCTTTTTATGATATACGTATCAGTGTCTGATATAAATGTACTACTAATGTTGTTGCTGGGTATTACACTGTCAAAAATAGAGTTCGCAATCATGGTTGATAAATAAACAGAATCACCAATAACTAGATTTTTATTTCTTATAATAACATCACCATCTTTATCAACTATAATTTTATTACTAATATTTGCATTACCATTTAACGATATATCCGCACTTACCGATAATCCTCCATTAATAGAAAGGTCCTCTGTAACAACTAAGGTGTAGTCATTTACTGTAGTATTAATTGTATTCGTATTCTGAATTTGGTTTACATCAAGTTTTCCGTAAATTTGAAGGTCGCCACTTACGGTTATATTTGAATTGAATGAAACATCGTCATCAACATATAATTTTGAATTAAGACTAACATCGCCCTCAACTGCTAGTATCGAATTCATAGATACGTCACCGAAGGTAACGACATTTGATTTGAAATCTGTATTTCCAACGACAACCAACCCTGAATTGATGGAAACGTCCCCATTAATAAACAAATTGTTATCGAGACTAACCTCGCCTCCAACTGCCAATCCCGAATTCATAGAAACATCACTAAACGTAACAACACTTGATTTGAACTCCGCATTCCCTCCAACTGCTAATACTGAATCCATGGAAACATCACGAATTACATGTAATTCGTTATTTAAACTGACATTGCCTCCAACGATAAGACTACTATCCATAGAAACATCTCCAATTACGTACAATTTGGAATTAAGACTAACGTCGTCGCCAACGAATAATGTAGAATTCATAGAGACATCGTTGTATAAAGTAGTATTGCCATATTGGTCGATAGTTAGTCGGTTATTATCTCCACCAGTTTTGATAACAATCGATGTATTATCATTTGTAACCGTAGTGATTGTAGGTTGGTTATCGTCACTTGCTGTACCTAGTTTGATTGCGCCCACTTTGGTTGTTATAAGTTCTATTCCTCCTTCACCGGATTGTAGAACGAATTCTGTAGCAGTAATTTTACCATTAACTATTAATATTTCATTGGAACTAGTATCTTCGGTTCCAATTACAACGTTGCTAGAAACATTAAGTGTATTAATAGAAATGTCGGTTGCTGTAATAGATCCTATACTTAGTCCCGAATTCATAGAAACATTTCCAATAAAATTGGCGGTTGATTCAAACACCGCATTTTCAGAAACATTTAATCCCGAATTTATAGAAACATCACCCCCGACTATTAATCCAGTATCCATGAAAACATCTCCAATAACGTGAAGATTCGAATTAAGACTAACATCACCACCAACGATTAACCCAGAATCCATAGAAACATCACCAATTGCGTTAATATTTGAATTGAAGCGGACATCGCTTCCAACAACAAGTTTAGAATTAATGGAAACGTCTGTAACAAATTCGTTTTTACCAGTAGCGTGAATGATGTATTTGTCCGTTGCAATATTTACGCCATCGCTGGTTCCAAACGCAAGATTACCAGACGTGTCGCTGGTATCTGATTCAAAATAAGAACGAATATAACTGGAGTGATTGTTGTTACTAATGTCGTGTCCCATTCCCGCCCAAACAATACGTCCATGTTCTTGGTTTTCGCCAGAATTATTTGTACCATTTATAGCATTGGATAAAATCATATCCCCGGTTATTTCGAGAGCACTACGAGGAGTAACATTGCCTATACCAATATTACCATTATCAATTGTTACTTTGCTACCAATTACATTTCCTGAGAATGCTAACTTTGAAATAACCGCATAAGTGGCAGAAACTATTTCATTAATTACAATTCTTATTTTGTTAGTAAATAACTTATTCGTGACATCCATAGAAACCTCACTCGTTGCGATTGTATTACCATTATATGTAAGTAACTTGCTCCAATCATTATTTATATCACCACCAAATAATACAAACTTAGCAGTACCTGCACTATTAGCATTATCAAAATTATCACACTGAATAGTTATTGTTTGAAGTTCAATATAGAATGGTAATTTTATATCAAGATATTCACCTGAGACCCCAAGAGTTATGGGTGAACCCGATATTGGATAGCCATTGGCGTCGTAAGCATTAGTACTACTCCTCCAATTTGTGGAACCGTCAATTGAAAACGCATTCCATGGATCATAATCTCCTTGAAACGAACTCGCCGAAATGTCATACATTCCATTAAGAACGCGGTCTGAATTCAAAAATTCTGAATAAACGATCTTTTGATTCTCGGTAAAATCTCCAGTAGCATAAAAAGGCAAATTTTGGATGTTAACTGAAATATCATTTGTGGTTATACCGCCATTTTCAATAGTAATGTCGTCATTTACTGACAATATTGAATTCAATGTTGTATCACCACCCACGGTAAGCATAGCATTCATAGAAACATCCCCGTTAATATACGTTTTTCCACTCATCGACACATCTCCTCCCACGGTAAGCATAGCATCCATAGAGACATCCCCAGTAACATATAATTTGTTATTCATAGACACGTCACCTCCAACACTTAATTGATTATTTAATGATAAATCACCAGCAACAAATAAATTCGAGTTGAAACTGACATCATTGCCGACCATAAATAATTCGTTCACTGAACCATTACCCCCTACCGTAAGACTGGTATCCATAGAAACATCACCGACTACATACAATTTTTTATTCATAGAAACATCACTGCCGACAGAAAGCATATTATCCATAGAAACATCACTAGAAACATATAACTTGCGATTTAAACTAACGTCACCGCCAACAGTAAGGATGGTATCCATAGAAACATCACTGGTGACATATAATTTTTTATTCAGAAACGTGTTTTCGCCAACGAATAAATCTGAGTTGAAACTAACATCATTGCCGACAAATAACATTTCATTCATACACACGTCGTCCGTAACAAATAACTTGGAATTCAAACTAACATCATCTTTTACATATAAATTTCCGTTTAATGAAATATCTTCTGTAATAATCAATTGATAATTGTTTACGGTAGTATTGATAACTTTGACTTCTTGTCGCTGATAAACTCCGAGAGTTCCGCGTACTACCAGGTCTCCTGAAATATCAACATTGGAATTGAATGACGAATCTCCTTCAACCATAAATTTAGACCTAAATATAACATCATTCGCAACATGTAGTTTTTCGTTCATCGAAACATCGTTAGCAACAAATAACTTGGAATTCAAACTAACATCATTACCAACCATTAATCGTTCATTCATAGAAACATCATTCGCAACAAACATTTTAGAATTGAAACTAACATCGCTGCCAACAAACAATCGTTCGTTCATAGAAACATCATTCGCAACAAATAACTTGGAATTAAGTGATGCGTCACTATTTACTAACAACCGTCCATTTAACGAAATGTCTCCATTATTTACATTAATATTATTATTACGAAGTGTTAAATGACCGCCACTCATATCTAAATACCCACGCAAGTAAGTATCTATAAATCTATTAGATTTGTGGTCAACCAACCAATCATCTTGAGATGACATTATAACCTCTTATATATTTACCGGGATAGAATGATTTACTGTATTCTACCAAAATACTAAATAAATATGATAGATTTAGTATTTTGGTAGAATATTTACCTAATAAATTATATGCCGACACTATATATAGTCAAGCAATGAGTACATGGTTTGATCAATCAAATAATGCGAATAAATTGAGACAGAGTTATTTAAAGGGTTTTTTAGATATTAGCGGCGGTGCGGTTAATATCCGTGCTGATAATTCATTAAATTTTTATACTGCTGATGAGGATAGTGTATCAAAAGTTGCTATTGATGCGTCAGAATTCCATGTCATGGGTAAACGTTACGAGAGCGATACTTCTGAAATTATGACGGATGTGTCACGACAGAAGATAGCTTTCTTAAAAGATTTGTCTGATAACGTCCAGTTTCAGCTTGACAAACATGAGAATACACTGAAATATGTTGCATCTGATAGTAGTGGTAATGATGATACATTAATCCGTTTATTAGGAAAAGACCAAGTCGGATTTACTGACGCAAGCACAAATAACCAGATTGAACTAAACGGACATTTAGTACCAAGTGAAGCTTTTCAGTGGGACATCGGTAGTTCGGAAAAACCATTTCGAAGTTTGTATTTAGAAAATAATACGATTTTCTTCAAGGTAGAAGACACCACGGTAGGAACAAAAGGAGATTTCACATCCTTCTCATTTAATGATGTTACGGGACAATTGGATTTAAGTTTTAATGGAAAGGTAGGTTCAACGGTATTATCATATGACGATCAAGTTGCGATTGGTTACGACCCGTCTAATAATGTGCCTCAGGCGAATCTTGATTTAAGTGGTACTTCACAATTTCAAGGTAATATGTACGTAAAAAGTGGAGATATATCTTTAAATAACAATTTAGTTGTAGGTAAATCTTCCACATTGAAATCTACATTAACTGTTTCCAATGCTGCCACTTTAAGTTCCACATTGGCCGTGACTGGTGCTTCTACAATGGGTAGCACATTGACAGTATCTGACGCAGCCACCTTATCTTCCACATTAGACGTAACCGGTGCTTCTACAATGGGTAGCACATTGGACGTAACCGGTGCTTCTACAATGGGTAGCACATTGACAGTATCTGAAGCAGCCACCTTATCTTCCACATTGGACGTAACCGGTGCTTCCACAATGGGTAGCACATTGACAGTATCCAAGGCAGCCACCTTATCTTCCACATTAGGTGTAACTGGTGCTTCTACAATGGGTAGCACATTGACAGTATCCAAGGCAGCCACCTTATCTTCCACATTAGGTGTAACTGGTGCTTCTACAATGGGTAGCACATTGACAGTATCCAAGGCAGCCACCTTATCTTCCACATTGGGTGTAACTGGTGCTTCTACCATGGGTAGCACATTGACAGTATCCAAAGCAGCCACCTTATCTTCTACATTGGATGTAACCGGTGCTTCTACAATGGGTAGCACATTGACAGTATCCAAAGCAGCTACCTTATCTTCCACATTGGACGTAACCGGTGCTTCTACAATGGGTAGTACATTGACAGTATCTGAAGCAGCCACATTATCTTCCACATTGGATGTAACTGGTGCGTCTACTATGGGTAGCACATTGACAGTATCTTCCACATTGGACGTAACCGGTGCTTCTACAATGGGTAGCACATTGACAGTATCTGAAGCAGCCACCTTATCTTCCACATTGGACGTAACCGGTGCTTCTACAATGGGTAGCACATTGACAGTATCCAAGGCAGCCACCTTATCTTCCACATTGGGTGTAACTGGTGCTTCTACAATGGGTAGCACATTGACAGTATCCAAGGCAGCCACCTTATCTTCCACATTGGGTGTAACTGGTGCTTCTACAATGGGTAGCACATTGACCGTATCCAAAGCAGCCACCTTATCTTCCACATTGGACGTAACCGGCGCTTCTACTATGGGTAGCACATTGACAGTATCCAAGGCAGCCACCTTATCTTCCACATTGGGTGTAACTGGTGCTTCTACAATGGGTAGCACATTGACCGTATCCAAAGCAGCTACCTTATCTTCTACCTTGGACGTAACCGGTGCTTCTACAATGGGTAGCACATTAACCGTATCTGAAGCCGCCACCTTATCTTCTACATTAGACGTAACTGGTGCGTCTACAATGGGTAGCACATTGGACGTAACCGGTGCTTCTACAATGGGTAGCACATTGACAGTATCCAAGGCAGCCACCTTATCTTCCACATTGGGTGTAACTGGTGCTTCTACAATGGGTAGCACATTGACAGTATCCAAGGCAGCCACCTTATCTTCCACATTGGATGTAACTGGTGCTTCTACAATGGGTAGCACATTGACCGTATCCAAAGCAGCCACCTTATCTTCCACATTGGACGTAACCGGCGCTTCTACTATGGGTAGCACATTGACAGTATCCAAAGCAGCCACCTTATCTTCCACCTTAGATGTAACCGGTGCTTCTACAATGGGTAGCACATTGACAGTATCTGAAGCAGCTACCTTATCTTCTACATTAGACGTAACTGGTGCTTCTACCATGGGTAGCACATTGACAGTATCTGAAGCAGCTACATTATCTTCTACATTAGACGTAACTGGTGCGTCTACAATGGGTAGCACATTGACAGTGTCTGAAGCAGCCACATTATCTTCCACATTGGATGTAACTGGTAAAACCACATTACATGATGATGTCTCTATGAACGGACATGTAGATATTAGTGGCGATTTAATAATAACTGGTAACTTAAGTGTATATCAATATGATGATGTAAAGAAGATTAATACAACTGTAAATGATTATCAATTAATTGTTACTGAAGATATTTCATTAAATGGTGAACTTAAGGTATCTGGAGACGCTTCATTCAATGGAGATTTATACGTACAAAACGCGACCACATTAAGCTCCACATTGGACGTAACCGGTGCTTCTACAATGGGTAGCACATTAACCGTATCTGAAGCAGCCACCTTATCTTCCACATTGGATGTAACTGGTGCGTCTACAATGGGTAGCACATTGACAGTATCTGAAGCAGCCACCTTATCTTCCACATTGGATGTAACTGGTGCGTCTACAATGGGTAGCACATTGACAGTATCCAAAGCAGCCACCTTATCTTCCACATTGGATGTAACTGGTGCTTCTACAATGGGTAGCACATTGACAGTATCTGAAGCAGCCACCTTATCTTCCACATTGGACGTAACCGGCGCTTCTACAATGGGTAGCACATTGACCGTATCTGAAGCAGCCACCTTATCTTCCACCTTGGACGTAACCGGTGCTTCTACAATGGGTAGCACATTGACAGTATCCAAAGCAGCCACCTTATCTTCCACCTTAGATGTAACTGGTGCTTCTACAATGGGTAGTACATTGACAGTATCCAAAGCAGCCACCTTATCTTCCACCTTAGGTGTAACTGGTGCTTCTACA
>Ga0209302_10000214_pt1 | contig 35968 bp, 39 predicted proteins | sample ArcOceMetagenome_2_FD_187445 | JGI IMG/M metagenome (GOLD analysis project Ga0209302, IMG submission 187445) | Marine eukaryotic phytoplankton communities from Arctic Ocean - Arctic Ocean ARC135M Metagenome (SPAdes) (version 2) | ecosystem: Environmental > Aquatic > Marine > Oceanic | place...
CCCGGTTTTTTTTTTTTAACTATTTATTTTCCAAAAAAAAAAAAAAGTGCTGCTAGACCAAATCAACATGATGAATTAAAAACTTTTATAGAAAAATATGAAATTATATATCATGAAAATAATGTTTCTAAGCATACCCATAGTGAAAACTATTATATTGAGGAAGATGATTATAATGTATGTAACATTTCTGTTTTACCACAATATGAATATGGTTACCATTTTGAAGTGATAAAAAAAATGGATATAGGATTTGGATTTTCATCGAATAAAAATAAAAAGGTTCCTGAAGGATCGTCAAAACTTTTTGATTATATGTGTTCAAATATAAAAATTGTATTTGAAGATGGTTGGGATAATACAAAATATATTGAAAAGTATAATTTTGGAAAATGCTTACCATTAAATTCCAAGGTATCTGAAGCGGTTGTATATATTGAGGAAGTATCAAACATGAAATCAGATGACATCAAATATGATGATTTCATTAATGACCATAATTATATTAGTCGTTGTAATAAATTATTGAAAACTACAAACTCATAATTTTGGTGTTTGTAATAATATTGGTTAATTCTATAATGATAAAAATTGGTGTAATTGGAAATGGCTTTGTCGGTAAGGCAACCAAACTACTTGAATGTGATGATATAAATATTATTTCATATGATAAAAATCCAGCACTTTGTCAACCATTAGGCATAACTATTAATGATTTATCAGGTTGTGAATTTATATTTATAAGTGTACCTACGCCAATGAACAAAGATTCTTCCTGTTATCTTGGTATAATAGAGTCGGTTATTAATGACTTAAACTCCATCAACTTTGGTGGCTATTTAATATTAAGGTCAACTGTTCCTCCTGGTACATCTGATAAATTAAAGTGTTGTTTTATGCCTGAATTTCTTACAGAAAAAAATTATATTAATGATTTTATTAATAATGAAGACTGGGTGTTTGGAAATTTTAACCAATCTGATATAGAGTTTCCTAAAAAAATTAAAAACTTGTTTGATATAGCTTATAAAAATGATAAAATTAAATATAATAATGTTCATTTTGTAAGTAATTCTGAAGCTGAAATGATAAAAATGTTTAAAAACTGTTTTTTAGCAACAAAGGTATCATTTTGTAATGAAATGTACACCTATTGTACTGAAAAGGGTATAAATTATAATAATGTTATAAATATTGCAGCTAATGATAAACGAATTCTACATAGTCATACACAAGTTCCGGGACATGATGGAGAATATGGATATGGTGGTACTTGCTTTCCAAAAGATACTAATAGCTTGTTACACGAAATGAAACAAACCAACGCATGTCCTTTAATTTTGAATGCGGTTGTAACGCGAAATGAAACAATTGACCGCCCGAATAAAGATTGGTTTAAAAATAAAGGACGTTCCGTTTTATAATTTAATTTCAATAGAATTACATAACCCTTTATTTTCATACTCATACTGATCATTTTCAAATTCTATGAATTTAATACCATTTATGTCTATTATATTGATGCAATCACAAGTAAAAGTTTTTGAAATATATATACAGCAGTTTGATTTATCCAATATATTCGGCAATATTTTTCGTATATTTGTAAAATCGTTGTATATTATAAAATTTTCATCTAACATTATTGTAGTATAAGTGTCGTATCTTTTTAAGAGTATAATATGAATATTTTTAATTATATTTTTATCCATTTATATAATAAATATAATTATATTATAATATAAGAATTTAATTGTATATGAAATTTCTAAAAAGTTTAACATAACATAATAAAGATAAAATATTATATTAATCTTTATCGGTAAAACGTTTATAATTAATATCAGTTACATCGTATTTCAGATCCATTAACATATTTCTATATTTTTCAGAACATATTTTGTTATTTTTTAAATATTGCTCTCCTTTTTGTGTATCTTCAAGTAAAAAAAAATCGTGTTTAAATATTACGTTTTCTTCATTTATTTTTATGGGGGTAAAATCTTGATGTTTTTTTATCGTGTCTATTAATAAAAAATAAATATTGCAAGACAAATTTATTTTTTAATAGATTTAATAAATAATTTAATTTCATCTTCTTCGGTAAATTTATTAAAAATATTATAACGAGCAAAATATATATTTTCTGACTCGTTAATATAATTTAAAAAACGATTATATCTACGTTTAAAAATATCTATAAAATTTGTTTCTCGGTAATGTGCAGAAAGAAAATCTTGATTTAATAAACATACGCCTTTTATTTGTTCTGAAGGAAATACAATTTGTTCATTAGGATTTTTATGTAAACGTTCAATTACATTCGTAATATATTGTAATTTTCGCGATTCAAACCATTCAAAAGGAGTTGTTTCTTTTTTTAAATTTAGGTAAACATTCAATTCAGTAATAGCACAATGATAACCTAATGTTATAATCATACTTATATAATTATAACTATAATATTTATTTTACATTTTTTTAAGCCAATCATACATATTAGTCAATCCGTCAAACAGATTTGTTTTTGGTTCATAATCTAAATCTTCCATAGCTTTTGTAATATCTGAATATGTTTTGGGTACATCTCCTGGTTGTTCTGGTAATTGGTTAAACGTCGCGGTTTTACCTGTTACATCTTCACATGTTTTTATAAATTCATTTAAAGTTACAGTATGTGAATTACCTAAATTATATATTTCACATGTTCTGTTGTTTTTATTATTAATTGCACCCATTATACCAGATACAATGTCGTCAATATAAGTATAATCTCTAAATGTATTTCCATCGCCATATTTATCAAATTTTTCTTCATTCGCAATTTTTGTTAAAAATTTAAATGGAGCCATATCTGGTCGTCCTCTAGGACCATAAACTGTAAAAAAACGCAACCCAATTACAGGTAATTGATATAATTTGTTATATAGTTTAGCCATAATTTCACCACAAATCTTTGATGCTGCGTAAGGACTGTTTGGATCTTCTATATCGTCTTTTTCTGAAAATGGAATCTTTTTATTTGTTCCATAAACACTACTACTCGACGCATATACATAATGATTTACTTTGTTTTTTACACACTCGTTCATTAAATGAACATGTCCTTCCACATTTGTACGTATGTATAGTGTAGGATTTTCTAAACTATATCTTACCCCAGCCATTGCCGCAATATTTACAACAATATCCGGTTTAATATTTGATATTTCGGTTGTAGTAATAATATCATCGCATTTGAAATGAAAATTTTCATATTGATGTAAAATTTTTAGATTATCTTCTTTCTGTTTGACGTCATAATAATCATTCAAATTATCAATTCCATAAACCATATAGTCTGTAGTTTTTAATATTTTTTCACATAAATGAGAACCAATAAATCCAGCACAACCAGTTATTAATACTCGTTTCTTTACTATTTTAGTGTATAAATTTATATCTTTTAAATATATTTGTTCAATTCTTTTTAATGATACCATATCAAACCCTCCGCGTATTTTATACGAAACGTTTACTCTTTCATAATTATTCAAATTAATTTTATAACCAAAAAACGATAAGAAATCACCGAATTGATCTATAGTTAAGATAATATCAATATTATTACTAAATTCGGTTAAAGATTTCATAGTTTTAACATTATTCAGTATTTGATCATCATTAAATAATTCTAATATTTGATTTAATGAAAGGGTTTTATCCCATTCTTTGGTTTCTTCGTCAAATAAATGATTTAAATACGGCATATCCTTAATTTTTTTTCGTTTATCTAATAAATTATTTATTAAACTTTCAAATCTGGGGATTGGATGTCTAATAATTGTAAATGTTATGTATTTTTGTTGATCGAGTTGTGTTGCGGGGGTATGATGACGCTTATGTTTAATATTTATATCTTTTAAAATATTTATAATATAACTACTTCCACACTTTGGTGTATGAATAAATAACAATTCACAGTTATTCTTGTTTTTTTTCACATCATGCCATACTTTGTTTGTCCAGCCACTCATAAATCTTTTATATTATATACATATATATAAAAAATTACAAATTATATATTGTACCTACAGGCTGACTAACATTCATATCTTCGCTTATTGTAAATTTAAACGAACCTATATCACAAACTCTATGATTTTTATAATACTTGTCGACAATTAAAGAACTTAAACACGAACCTTTCACAAAAATAGTATATTTTTTTGGATTATTTTCAAATAATCCTTCTAAAGTATTCAATACAAAATCAGTTACGTTTTGTCTTATAGCATGATCGGAATCTAAGTCGGTGCCTCCGTAATTTATATCTATTCTACTATTATAATTGTGAAAAACATCTGTACATAACGAATGATTTATTACTATAATATCTTTATTTATAAACATTTTTGAAAGTAATTTAAAAATTTTGTTCGTTTCAAAATTCGAATATCCGTTCTCTAAACTGGGTATCCCACATCTAAAACAATGAGAAGAATAATATACATCATTAAAGTTTTGATTCTTTAATTGTCTATTCCAAAATTTTCCTTTTCCTTCGGGACTCCAATATAATGGACTCCGTTTGCTTGCTATAATATTCGAACCTCCATAATATATTTCATTATAACAAATAAAGAGTTTGTTTTTATCGTAATCATAATTTTTATTTAAAATTTTTACTGTGGTTTCACGTATCTCGCGTGAAACTATCTTTGCGTATCCACCGCCACCCGTCTTACGAGTGCCCGGTATGGTTTGTTGTCCATCTCCTATTCGAAAAAACGATTTATCAGTTAATCCGCAGATTAAATACGTTTCGATTGCGTCAAAATTAAGAGGATATTTTATATTATATTTGTTCTTATCCACCAAGTTTAATATTTTATGATAAATATTATAGATTATAATTTTATTTCTTATATCTTCCTCTGTAATAAATTCGTTATAAAAGAATAAATATACTTTTTGAATATTATAATATAATTCAAATGTAATATCTCCATAATTATCAAAAGGCGTATTATCAATGCTTATTATATTATTACTTTTAATATCATAATTTTTATTCGAATCTAATATATAAATATTATCATTTGTTATTTTATTTTGTAGTGGATTAAACGTAATAAATTCAAAAAATAAATTTTCGGTAGGCATTTTGGACATCCAATCTGAATAAATTTCATCATAATGCACGTGTATAGTCATTATATATTATATCGTTATGAAAATAATTTCGGCAAATTTCATATTAGGAACTTAATTAAAAAAATATATAGAATTTTATCGTTGGTAAAAGCATTCGCTCGTTTTTCTCCCTAATTTATTTTCATATACTAATTTTTCTAATGTTTGTATTCCATCACTATATTTTTCAAAATATTCTTTATTTTCAATATTTTTTATAATGCTCATATATATATTTTATCTTATTTTTTTTAGAGGATTTCCCACATATACACCAGATTCGTTTATATTTTTAATAACATTACTATTCATGCCAACAATAACATTATCTACTATATCAATATTATTTTTTAAAGCAGTGTTAGTACCATAATAGTTTAAATCGCCAATATTAGTATTTCCAGATATATGTACTCCCGGAGACATGGTTAAAAATTTGCCTAAATTACAATCATGTCCGATTGTAGAGTTTAAATTTATTTGTCCAAAATCGCCAATATTAATATTGGTGGTCAATATAGCACCAGCACAAATAACAGTGCCTTTACCAATTTTAACAGTTTCTTTATCTAATATTATTGCGTTCTTATCAATATAAGTCATATACTCTGCGTTTTTTGGAAAATTATCAACTATTTTTTTTCGAAGAATCGGGTCACCTATACCTAATAAAATTTTATATTTGTCAAAATCTAAATCCTCAATTGCTTTTGTTTTATAATCCCCTTTTGTTAAATATTCTTTATTAACAAAAAAATCGAACATATTTTTTTGAAAAGAATAACTAATTTCTTTCGCAAATCCAGAATTTCCTATTATAGCAATTTTTTTTATATTATTAAACATATATATATATATATATATATATATATATGGATTATTTGCCAGGGTTTTGTCAAGGTATATCTAGAGTATTAGTTTCACATCCATTTGACTATGTTAGATTACATTTACAAACAAACAATTCTAAATCTATTTCTGATTTTTTTAAAAAATATAAAATAACTTCTTTATATCGTGGCGTTGGTATTCCAATAACAACTGTCCCGATTGATCGCGCCATACAATTTAAAATATATGAACAAATGAATAATTATAATTTATCGCCTTTTATATCAGGATCTATATGCGGTGCTATAAGTGTATTATTTACTTTACCAAGCAGTTTTATTTGTAATAATTATATTTTAAAAAAAGAAGAAAAAAATGTAATTAATTTTACTAAAAAAATTTTTAAAAATCCATGTCAGTTATACACTGGATTTAAACCTGAATTGTTACGATCAGTGTTAGGAACATCTATTTATCTTGGAACTTATGGTAAAATGAGAGAGTATTACGGCAATGATTTACGCCAATCTGTTATTAATGGCGCTGTTTCTGGATGGTCTGTCTGGACAATAACATATCCAATCGAAACCATTAAAGTTGAACAACAAATACATAATCGTGCTATAACCCAGATATTAAAAGAACGAATATATACCTTTGGTGTTTTAAATTTATGGAAGGGTATATTACCTGTTTATATTCGAACAATACCTTCCTCTATTATAGGAATGGTTGTTTATGAAGAAGTTAAAAAAAAAACTAATTAAAACAAATTATCTAATAATATTTTTTTTATTTTTCCAGCATTTTCAATTGCTACATCTTCACTAATTGTTGGATCACATAATAACAAAATGGCAGTTTCAAACAACCGCCTTGATACAGGTAAATCTATTTCTGGTGCGAATTGTGTAAGCGCCTTTTCTTTGTATATTTCGCCACAAGATCCGGCTTGTGCAAAAACACCTTCGTTTTCAATCAGTTTTATTATTGTATCGCGTGATATTTTGAATTTGGATGGTTCAATAAAAAAATAATATTTATAATAAGCGTGTGTTATATGCGAAGGCGGGAGTGTTAATCGAACACCATCAATATCATTAAATGTGTTATTATAAATACTCGCAATACGAGTGCGATGTGATGTCCAATCCTCTAATTCATCTAATGCGTGACTACCAATGACTGCCTGTATCGGTAACATTCGCCAATTTGTACCAATGTTTTCATGTACCCATATAAATCCAGGAGGGTGCTCTGTATTAAACACAGTATCATATCCTTTTCCGTGATCTTTTAAAGACCATGCTAGTTTGTATAAATGAGGACAATTGGTAGTAACCATACCACCTTCACCACCGGTTGTGATAATTTTATCTTGACAAAATGACCATGCGTTAATATCTCCCCATGTACCAACATGTCTTCCGTTATATTTAGCACCATGTGCTTGTGCACAATCTTCAATTGTATATATATTTTTCTCTCTACAGTAGTCGCAAATTTCTTTCACATCACATGGCCAGCCTGATAAATGTACAAGAATTACCGCCTTTGTTTTTTTATTGATTGCCGTTTTAATAGTTTCTAAATTTATATTTTGACTGTCTTCGTCAACATCGACGAATACAGGTTTAATACCATACCACGCAATGCAAGACGCAGACGCTAAAAATGTTCTGGATGTAACGATTACTTCATCGCCTTCTTTCAATCCAAGTGTTTTCACACAAAGTTCGAGAGAAACGGTTCCATTAAATACAGCAACCGCATAATTAGAACCAATATGTTTTGCGAATTTAAATTCGAATTCTTTTACAGCTGGATTATTCCATTGATTTAATTTACCCGACTTTAGAATGTCGGACACAGAATTCACCATTTTATCATTCATTTGAGGCCAACCTTTATTATTCATCATTATATACATATTCATATACAATAGTTTTTAATATTTGTTTTAATTTCGGAATATTCATCATTACATAATTTTGAATTAAATAATTATATTTTTTTTCAAAATCTTCTACATATCCAGTTTGTTTTAAAATCATAATCTTATCGGATGAGGTTGGTATTATTTCTTCACTTTTGCATAATAATTCTTCGTATAATTTTTCTCCTGGACGTAATCCGGTTATTTCAATTGATGTATTGTTATGTGGAAAAATTTCAATAAGGTTTTTAGCTAAATCTATAATTTTCACAGGTTCTCCCATATCAAATAGTAATATTTCTCCACCATTACCAATAGTTACTGATTGAATCACTAATTGTGATGCCTCTGGTATAGACATAAAATAACGAATTATATCTTTGTGTGTAATCTGTAAATTACGATTTTCATTAATAGTCTTTATAAAAGTGGGAATTACCGATCCTGATGAACCCAATACATTTCCAAATCGTGTAATAATAAACTCTGTCCTTTGTTGTTTATTTAATTCAAGAACATATAGTTCAGATACGCGTTTGCTGGTTCCCATTACATTTGTAGGATTCACCGCTTTATCAGTTGATACAAATAAAAATTTATCTACGTTGTATTCCAATGAAATATCGGCTATAGTCTTTGTACCAATAATGTTAACTTTTATTGCTTCGTGTGGATTGTTTTCCATAATTGGAACGTGCTTGTATGCAGCTGCGTGAAATACGAAATTTGGACGTTCGTCTTCGAATATCATTTTCACCCGTTCCATATCAATTATATCACGTAAATACCATTTTACTATATTATTTGGAAATAAGAGGTTAATCTCATTCCTAAAATGAAACATACCGCATTCGCTATTATCTATTACAACTAATTTCTGAATATCCAAGTATAATAATTGTCTAACTATTTCACTACCAATTGAACCACATCCTCCCGTAATTAATATTTTCTTATCATATAAAAAATCGTATGCATTTTTATTATCTACCTGAATTATATCCCTACCTAACAATTTATTAAAATCAACTGTTTCAATATTTATGTATTCGGACATAGGTGAGTTATACGATGTGATTAATTTATGTATTCCATCTTCAAAACTCACTTTAGGATCATATCCTAACATATTGTGTGCTTTCGAAATATCCGCATTGCTATGAGGAACATCTCCAGGTCTATTGACTCCAAATGTAGGTTCTATATCACATTCCAACTCTTTTTGTATAAGTTTGATCAGTTCTAAAAGACTTGTTTGTCCTCCCGCGCCAATGTTCATAGCTTCACCAAAACACTCTTTGTTTTCTGTGGTTAATCCTAGTATATTGGCTTGGACCGCATTTTCAATATAAGTAAAATCACGAGAAAATGTTCCATCGCCATTGATATTGGGTTGTTTTCCAGAACGCATCAAATCAATAAACTTTGGAATAACAGCAGCGTATGCTCCATTAGGATCTTGACGAGGACCAAATATGTTAAAATACCGCAGTCCGATACATTCCATATCATAACAGCGTGAAAAAACCCCGGCGTAAATTTCATCTATCGCTTTAGTAGCAGCATAAGGCGATAATACATTTCCGGTATTTTCTTCTACTTTCGGTAGAACGGGATGGTCTCCATAAACACTTGATGAAGACGCATAAACAACACGCTTAATACCTTCTTCTTTGGCTGCGACCAGTACATTTAAAAATCCGTTCACATTAGCAATATGCGAGGGTAATGGGTCGTTTATTGAACGAGGAACTGAACCTAATGCTGCTTGGTTTGTAATTACATCAATGTCCTTAACTGCTTTGCGACATGTTTCTAAATCTGCTATACTACCATACATGAATTCCACATTATCATATTTGTCCAATAAAAATTGAATATTTTCCATTTTTCCCGTAACAAGATTGTCTAAAATGCGAACAAATTTTACACCATTTCTCAATAATGTTTCTGTAATGTTAGATCCAATGAATCCAGCACCGCCAGTTACTAAAACAGACAGGTTTTCTATTTTTTTCTGCGTCATATATAATAATGGGCGATATTCAAAATTTCCAATTTTTTAATTGGAAGTTCTACATCAACTATTATCCTGATCTTTGTAAAGCTGGAATTAATACAGAAGAAAAGGCGAGAACCCATTACAGAAATTACGGTATTAAAGAAAATCGCAGGACACATCAAATTATTCAACAGACGAATCATATACCAAGAATACCTGCGATGGATATCTTATCTCGCATCAATCAAATACATGTATCGAAAGGCGTTTCAATGTTTAAAAAGAGAGTTCAAGATAAATTTCAGCTAACATCATACACAAGCACAGTCAGTCCAGCTCTGTTTTTCGGTGTTTATACGAACGATGATTTGTATAAATTAAAAAATCATACTGGTATTAAATACATTATATGGGGCGGTGAAGATGCAAATCCAAATTTGAAACATTCGTTATCCACGTTGAATGAAGTCAAATTACTTCATAATACAGTACATATATCAATTAGCGAATGTATATATCAACGCTTATCATCGCAAAATATACCTTCCGTTCTTATCGGTTTTAATCTAGTTGATAACAACTTATTTAAACCTGTAGAAACTAAAGGATTCAAAGTATTTATATTCAATGGACAAACGTCTGGAAGGGAACATATCTACGGAAAAGAACTATATACGGAAATAATGAGACGACTGCCTCAATATTCTTATATTCTAAGTCATACATTAAATGAACCATATGAAAACATGCCGAATATTTACAGTCAATGCTTCATGATGTTACGTCTGACAAAATATGATGGAAACGCAAATAGTGTTCAAGAATGCGAAGCGATGAATATTCCTGTTGTCCATAACCAATCCAACTATGGATTAAAATGGAATACCATAGAAGATATCATTCAACATATTGTCCTACATAAACCATAAATGATAACATATATTATCTTTTATGAGTTCTTATGATTTCTGATGGATGTATTTACTATCCCATTCTTACATAATACTGAAGAATTTCTTGATTTTCTCAACCATATTCTCCTTCTTTTTCAAATTCACGTTGACATTATCATCGCGCATAATGTTACGCTCATCCACGGTAGCCTCCAACACTTTATGATGCGTTCCTACACGTTTCATATGGTTCAATAAAGCGTTGGTATCCTTAGGGAAACAATATCCGCCATAACTTAATTTACCATCTGGTCCAGGAACGTCGGTATGCATAGGATTAATCCATTTGTTTTTCAACATGAGATTTCTCACTACATCATAATCACATTCCATTACCTGACAAAGTAAATACAATTCGTTGAAGAATTGTACCTTGACACTATAGAAACAATTGACAAATATCTTCATGGACTCAGACTCTGTGCATGAGGAGAAAGACATCTCCGCATCAGGGTACAATTCCATATAAAAGTTGGATAGTTTATCCATTTCTTCGTCACTCACAATAGGTCCTCTTCCCAATACGATATGTGTTTGATTATGGAAATCTTCAAATGCGGTTGCAGCAGTCAAAAATTCAGGATTATGAACGAATTTTAAACTAGGAAACTCCATACTCAAATTCAAAGTAGTAGTAGGTTCCACGGTACTTTTAATGACGACAATACCTTCGTATTTGTTATTCATTAAGTCCGTACACACCTCACGGATGCATGATTTATCATATTCACTTTTTTCCTCATCAAAAATAGTAGGAAGAGCTAAAAACGCAATATCACTTTCAAGACACGCCATGAAATTATCTTTGAATTCATCTTTAAATTTATCATAACCAATTACTTCAACGCCTTTCATTTCGAAACTCTTCTTCATAGAGCCTCCAACAAATCCTAATCCCATAACAGAAACGAGCATATTAGTCTATATCTATATTTATTAAAGTAACAATTTTTTATTCCGTTGCTTTTACATAATATAGTTGATATAGTATATTATGTAGCTCATAATTCATCTTATTCCACAGTAACAACTTTGGCTAAGTTACGTGGCATATCTGGATTTAGACCACGTGCTAAAGAAAGCTTATAGGCCAATATTTGTAATGGAATAATACTCAAAAAATCCTGAAAACTATAATTTTTCTGGATTTTGACCACATTCTCTTTTCCTACCCCATTTCCTACTTCTTTATCTGTCACATAAATAATGGTAGCATGACGAGATTTAATCTCTTCGTACGCATTTTCATTTTTCGCATAATGTTCGTTATCAGGAGCAATCAATACCACAGGAAACCCCTCATGTAAAAGAGCAAAAGGTCCGTGTTTTAAACTACTAGTACTATAACCTTCCGCATGAATGTATGAAATTTCCTTAATCTTCAACGCACCCTCACGAGCAATCGATTCGCCTTTCCCTTTACCTAGTAGGAAACAGCTATGGTGTTCGAATAGGGGTAACACATCATCTATTGATTTCTCACAGACCTCAACTGTTTTCTTAATATCAATATGTAAATTACGTAAATCTTTAATATATTTTTCTCTCTTTCCGTAGTGTATATTCTTTTCCTGGGCGAACCACAATGCGATTAAGTTCAATATAATAATTTGAGAAGTATATGCTTTTGTGGAAGCTACAGCTACTTCACGTCCAGCATTTAAATAACACCCGCAATCTACTTCGCGTGCGATTAAAGAGTCCACGACATTCACTACTCCAATGAAAAACAAATCGTGTTCTCTTCCAATTTGAATACATCTATGTAAATCTTTTGTTTCTCCTGACTGAGATAAGAGTATCACTCCGGTTCTCCCTTGTTTGGGAATATCCTGTTCATTAAACTCCGCACCATCATAGAGTTGAACACTATTGAATCCACCTAACTCTTTTAAATAGTTGACACCGAACATACCGGCATGATAAGAAGTACCGCAACCAAGTAATATCATATTATCTAATTTCAACAACTCTTCTCTTTTCTCATTTAATCCTCCCAGCTTTACCTCATTATTTGACATTAATCTCCCCCCATGACTGATGGCACGTAAGCAGGATTCATGTTGTTCATGAATTTCTTTAATTGTCCAGTGAGGATAAGGATCTGGTGTGAGTGCTGTTTCTCCTTTATTCATTTTTTTAGGTACGTATGACTCTTTCGTTGTCATTGTCACTTTATCGCCGACTTTTTCCAATACACAAACGTCGTAATTGTTCAACACTACGTAATTCGATACAAGATTACAAAACCCGCTTTGTTCTGAAGTAACAATGACCATATCGTCATTCGCACTAACTACGATAGGACTTCCATGACGAGTAGCATATAATTTATTGGGTTCATCTTTACATAGAATCGCTAAACCCCAGGTACCTTCTAATTTAGCAATTGTTTTTTCAATGGCTAATTCCACACATTTCTTTTCGTTTTTGTGGTACATGAAGGAAAGTAAATTCACAACTACTTCAGTATCTGTTTTAGATGAAAATGTGTATCCTTCCCCGATTAACATTTTTTTCAATTCAGCATAATTCTCTATAATACCATTATGTACCAAAGAAAATAATCCATCACTTGAAATATGAGGATGAGAATTTGTATCCGTTTTAGCTCCATGTGTTGCCCAACGGGTATGTCCAATACTAAGGGAAGCATCTGTATGATTGTTGGAGAAGGTCTCTAATTTTACCAAAGCAGACTCCTTATCAGAGGAGGCATATTTATCATTTATAAATTTATTTTTTACTAAACTACAAATACCAGCAGAATCGTATCCACGATTTTGTAATTGTTTCAATCCGCATAAACATTTACTGAACGAATTATCATTTCCAATATAAGCTATTATACCGCACATAGAGTAATATGTTAAAAAATATAATAGAAAAAAAAACCTTCATAGCATTCGCTTATAGTCGCTAAATTTAATCTGCGCAAATAATAATGAAAGTAGCTCTGATTACTGGTATCACTGGACAAGACGGATCTTATTTAGCAGAACTATTATTAGAAAAAGACTATAAAGTATGGGGTGTTATTAGACGCTCTTCTGATATAAATACACATCGTATAGACCACTTATACGAAAATAAAAACCTCGTTTTACGATACGGAGACATGACCGATAGTCCTAATCTGCTTCATATCATGTACGAAATTAAGAGTGAATATCCCGATTTGGATCGTCTGGAAATATACAACTTGGCCGCGATGAGTCATGTGAAGGTGTCCTTTGAAATGCCTGAGTATACTGCAAACGCAGATGGTATGGGCGTATTGAGACTTTTAGAGGCAATTCGCAGTTCAGGTATTATGAAAAAGTGTCGCTTTTATCAAGCATCAACATCAGAGCTTTATGGATTAGTACAAGAGGTACCACAAAGAGAAACTACCCCCTTTTATCCACGATCGCCCTACGGAGTCGCTAAATTATATGGGTTCTGGATCACAAAAAATTACCGCGAATCTTATGATTTATTTGCGTCTAACGGTATACTTTTCAATCATGAATCGAAGAGACGCGGACCTACTTTTGTCACTAGAAAAATTACACGTGGTTTAAATTCAATAATAACAGGAGAAAAGGATATAATTACTTTGGGTAATTTAGATGCCAAACGTGATTGGGGTCACGCTAAAGATTATGTGGAAGGTATGTGGAGAATACTACAAGGCGATCATCCAGATGATTATGTTCTCTCTACAAACGAATTTCATTCTGTTCGTGAATTCGTTGAGAAAGCTTTTGCGTTGAAGGGATTTGATATTCAATGGAAAGGAGAAGGTGTAAATGAAATAGGGTTTGACGTAAATACTGGCAGAGAACTCATTTTTGTATCCGAAAAATATTTTCGCCCAGCCGAAGTGGAAGAATTATTAGGTGATAGTACCAAAGCTAGAACAGAATTAGGTTGGGTGCCTCAGTATACTTTTGACGAATTAGTGAAGGAGATGGTAGATCACGATTGCAAGTAGATGATGACGGATTTAATATAGATTTATAAATTGTTTAATCGTTCTACTTTATTTACTTTCTTTACTTCCGTTACTTCCTACACTTTTCATAATTATCAATAAACCATCGCACGGATTTTTTCATACCTTCGTCCATACTCGTAAATTCAAAATCGCCAAATAATGACATGAGTTTACTGTTATCCGCCGTTTTTTTATATTGTCCATCAGAAAATGAGGTATCATATTCCATCATATGTTCATATTCAAACTCTTTTGCAATCATCGTAGCGACTTCACCAATACTCATCTCGTCCTTTTCTCCCACTGATAAAATGACCGAGTCTTTTTCATCATATGATTCAAGCGTCCATATGATTAATTTAGCTAAATCTGTAGCATAGATAAATTGACGCAATGGTTTTCCTGTACCGCGAACGACAAATTTTTCACCATTTTCTTTCGCTAAATAGCATTTATGTATTAGTGCTGGAATGACATGTCCTCCTTCTAAACTATAATTATCGTTTTCTCCGTAAATATTGGTAGGAATAACACATACAAAATTCTTTCCATATTGTTCTTTGTAGGCTTTGCTGTGCACTTCCAACATACGTTTTGAATAGGCATAGGCGTCATTTGAAATGTGAGGTGGTCCGTTATGGAGCATCGTTTCGTTGATAGGATATGTTGTGTCATCTGGAAAAATGCATGTAGATAAACAACTCACTACCTTTTTAACATCATGTTCATGACAACATCTTAATATGTTGCAGTTTATAAGGGTATTTTTCTCATACATATCAACCTTAAAATTCATATTTTTGAATAAACCTCCTACATAGGCAGCTAAATGAATAACATAATCGGGTTGGTATTTATTAAATATTTCTCTTGTTTCGCTTAGTTGTGTTAAATCACAATCTTTTGATCCAATAAATATAAATTCATCATCATAGTATTCATTAATCTGTTGTAAACCAAATCCAACCAAACCTGTTCCGCCAGTAACAAGAATTTTCATTTATATAATAAATACAAATGAAAATTAATCTTCTAACTTAAAATCTATTTCTTTCCTCGGCTTTTTCTAGATTTCGTTGCTTTTCTAACTTTTCTTGACTTCATTTTCTTTGATGACTTCATAGATAATTTCTTAGACACACGCTTGACAGTTTTCTTAACAGAATTTACCGTTTTCTTAACAGAATTTACTGTTTTCTTTACTACAACTGTACCTTTTTTGTATGTTTTTCCAGCTAATTTGAGTACGTCTTTAAACATCAATGTAGGATTTGACGCCTGTGTTGATTTGATGTGCTTCATCCAGAGATTCATTTTATATATAATATAAATATTAAAAGAAGAACTAAAATTAATATATTTATATAATCTATATAATCTATTAAAATGGTACTCGTTCACATAGAAATTCCTTATGGAACAAATGTTAAATATGAATTTGAAGATGGAATGCTAATGGTTGATCGTATTTTATCGACAGCAATGAACTATCCTGGAAACTATGGATATATTCCTAAAACCTTAGCAGATGATGGAGATCCCGTCGATGTGCTTGTTATTCATACGCAAGCTATACTTCCAAACGCATACATCAGTTGTAAAGTGTTAGGAATGTTAGTAACTGAGGATGAGAAAGGTATGGATCAAAAAGTAATTGCCATTCCAGATGTTAAAACTGATCAAAATTTAGATCATTTGAACGATATAACTGACCTGAATGAAAATCAATTACAATTAATTAAAGATTTTTTTAGACACTACAAAAATAACGAGCCGAATAAATGGGTGAAAGTATATGATTTTGTAAACGCGGAGAAAACCCTTGAATTTATTGAATCTAAAAGGATCGTAGTAAACCTGCTGTAATAAAATAACCTAGATTTATTTTTTAATCAATAATATTATATTATCATATAATATGGCTGATAACATAGTTTTTCAGAGACTTGTATTAGATTATATAAGTTCTAATAAAGGAATACTTTTCTTATATGTGGTGGTTATCATATTTACCTGGCCAACAGAAGCTATATTATTATCGCGACAGTATAGTAGTTTAGTTACATCTTTAAATTCTAAAGTACCTATAGAAAAGATATTCGACGTATTTTCCAATATAAGCTCGAATAATATATTTGGTGTTTTATCGCTGATTTTATTCACGTGGGTAATGTTGATAATTTTCTATAGGATCAAGTATAGTATGGAACAAAAACTATTTCCAAACTACATGACATATATAAGAACCTTACTGGTTTCAGGCATTATGAAATCAAATAGCAACAATTATAAAGATATCAAATCTGGCGAGTACATTTCAATGATAAATGAATTAACCCACGTATTACTAGGTATGGTAGAAAAAATAGCAAATAAGTTTTTACCTTTAATGATTGGTATGATATGTATAGCCATATATTACAGTTTTATTCATCCAGTTATTGGTGCGTGTTTCATTGGTCTCAATATTTTGAGAATATTGTTTTCCATTTGGAAAGGATTTGACTATTCGAAAAGTTGTGCTATAAGAGACAAAGCATATTTTAAGATGAATGAACATTTTAATGATACATTCAATAATTCAATGAATATTCATTTGAACAATACTATGAAGCATGAAGAAAAAAACAATAAAAACATAACTGATTCATATGATAAAGATCAAGAAGAAGAAATGCGTATAAGAAAGGAAATTCTTTGGAAGGCAAATCTAATGACAGTCATATGCTTTATCACTATAATTGTTGTTAGTTATACCTTATATGTACGTAAAAAAATACCACTTGCTTTATTAATTACAATTGCGTTTATTGAAATAAAACTAGTGGGTACATTTATTGATTACGATAATACGAGTCTTTCATTCTTCCAAAAATTAGGTACAGTTATAGCCACAGATAAATTTCTAAAAAATATTTTACACGAGAGTAACGAGTCAAATAAGAAATGTAAGACAAAAGACGGTAGTATCGTAATAAATAACATGTCATTTAAATACGACGGGAAAGGACCTAATGTTATAAATAAAATGAATGTACATATTCAATCTGGAGAGCATATTGGTATAATTGGTCGGTCTGGGTCAGGAAAAACGACACTTATGAAAATACTTACAGGATTACATCAACCTACAAGTGGTAACATTAAGATTGGTAATTGTAATATTAGTAAAATTAATAATGAACATTTGCGAACAAAATTAACATATATAAATCAAAAAACATCATTATTTAATGAAACTGTTGTGGATAATATAAAATATGGGAATCCTAATTTAACAACAAATCAGATAAACGACTATCTGAACAAATACGATCTAACTAGTATATATACTGGTTTGAAAAATGGAATAAATACAAACGTTGGTGTAAATGGATCCATATTGTCATTAGGTATGCAGAAAGTAACCATGATTTTGCGTGGTATATTTAAAGAGAATGATATTATTATACTAGACGAACCGTTAACAGGATTAGATGACAAAACAAAAGCAAAGATTATCAAGATTATTGACTCCATCCCTCGTACTAAAACGATAATTGTTGTTACACACGACGATGAAATATTATCCCACTTAGATAAAGTATATAAGTTACACGAACTTCAAGCTAGTAAGTAAATGGTATGGATTAACACCAACTATTGGACCATATTGATTTGTTTATCATTATATAAATTTTATTTTATAATGATAATACTTTGGATTAATTTACATCTGTTTTGTTAGTTTCATCAGTTTCGTCAGTTTTGTTAGTTTCGTCAGTTTTGTTAGTTTCATCAGTTTCATCAGTTTCATCAGTTTCATCAGTTTCATCAGTTTCATCAGTTTCGGTCCCTTTACAGTATTCTTCATATTCTTTTATTGTTTCTAGGCATCCATAAGAACCATTTTTGTCTTTCACACATTTCATCATTTTTTCTTTTACCAATTTACAGTCCATCATATGATATGTCCGTACATATAATTTTTTACCAAAAAAATAACTACATAGTATGGTCATCTACCAGACCATACTTTGACTATGGATGTCTTTATGTCTGAATCATTTGCAACGTATTCATTCCACGTTAACCCCCAGGGTCTTTTAAATGATAGGATACTCCAGGCATGGATGTCGTCAAATAGAACACGAGGATTTTTATTCCTTATTTTTTTATACATTATTGATAACAGTCTTTCCAGACACATTCGGTTATTACGGGTTTTGACAGTTGACAATAGATTAGGAAATATATTAAATGTATCATCCATTAAACGGATATAGTCAATTGATATGACACACATGCATCCAAAATTACCTACCCAATTGGATGGACTTTTATATAGATTGAATAAATCCTCTTTCATATTTAAATTATCGATAACGGTGCCGAAATTATTCATTAACATACCATGCCATGAAAATGAATTGAATCCCCATAATGATATAAATTCCTCTTCAGATATACCATCATGTATTGCTGACTTTATAAAAACAGAATCGTGTATGAATAAAGCATATTTAGTGACTGGTTCTTTATGGAAATAATAATAAGGTAACAGTTCCCCTCTTCCAACAAATTCACTTTGTATGAACTGTACATCCGCGTGTTTTTTATCTTCTATTTTGTATGCGTCATTTGAATTATCGTCTATAATAATTATTTTAATATCTTTATAAATCTTTCGTATACATTGGTAATTATGTAACCAATACTTTGAAGATTCAATAGAATTCATATGTCGCGTTATGTATATTGTGTAATTTTTTTCAAAAAAGGAATGTGATATAAATTTACTGACCGGTTCTTTCTTTTTTACAAAAAAACGTTTGCGTTTTTCCTTTATTCCAAACCTTACCCAATGTGACCATGCGATATCTTTTGACTTAATAAACTTCAGGTCATCATACTCATCTATATATAATTCCCAATTAAAAGTATCATAATTCATACTACTATATTATTATAATTAAATTTATTTTAACAAAAAAATTATAAGGCGGTTTCAATGGTAAGTTCTGTTTCTTTTTTATCGTGTGATTTCTTTGAGCATCCCTTTTTGTGTGCTGCTAAGGCGCGTCGCGTATCCCATCCTTTATTACAGTACTCGCAAACAAAATCGAATGACTTTAAATGAGCAAATTTATTTGTTAGATATTTTTCCAAACACGTTAGATTTAGCTGTTTAATTGATGTAATAATCCTCTTTTGAAAATCATTGACCATTTTAATCATATTTTCTTTTGCGTCAATGAAGTTATTAAATTCTACATTAATTGTATCTAAATCGTCTTTAGATATACTATTTTCATCCATATCTATTTCATTTAATCGCTCTGATAGCTGATCTATCATTTCAACAGATGCTTTTATTTTACCACCGTCATAATTTACTTGATGTAAATAGATTAACACATTGTTTTTATGAATATCTATTTTAAAATTCTCTTTTCCGCTAATTCCACTATGTTGAGAGATGAATATTCCGTGACAGTTATTTCTCTCTATATCATCAATAAATTTTTTAATGTTATCGGGTCCTATATTGGCAACATAGTCTTTGTTTTCAACTAAAATGTTTTTTGACTTGTTACGAATAATTGTATAATCACAACAATGAGCTTGTTTTCCTCCACCATTGTGAATAATTTCGTCAGTAGGAAAAATTTGATTTAATATTGGAAGTAATTTATTTTCACTCATATCTCCTTTACGAACGGATATTTTTGATCCCAAAATATGATCATTCACTGCTTGTTTTAGCTCTATTGTATTTTCGCTATTTATAGTTGATTTTTCTCTGATATCAGATAAAGATGAAGATAGTCTTTCTTCAGTGGCAGAAATGGATTGTATCAATGGTTTATTTGTAGTATCAAGGATATTTGGAAGATTTTCATGGAGAAAGATTTTAGTTTTATCTAAATGTGTACTCAAATGAGATTCCATTACAGAGTTAATTTTTTTAATATTTTCTGTAGACATTTCATTATTACTAAATGATTTATAAATACTTTCTGATAAATCTCGTTTAAGATTGGCGCTATTATCAGTAAGAGTATTTCCTATTTGACTTAAAACTGTTTGAATGTTATTGATATCACTTGTATGTTTTTCATTGGATAATTGATGAAAATCTCGGACTGTTTTAATTTCAGATAAATTTTTCTCTGAATTTTGGGCGAGGTACTGTACATTATTAAGTATTCCTGTCAAAATACTATTGTCAATGATGCCATTAGAACTATTCAATATTTTTTCAAACATTTCAATAAATAATAGATTAACGTTTTCAAACTCAAGTGAAGGATATTTTTCATAAAACTTTATTATCTTTTCATTGGTAATTACTAATTCATGTTCCATTACATATATTTAATGAATACCTTTAAATCTTTACATATTATATTGAATGCGATAGTGAAACATGATATCATAATGTTTTTTTTTCCTATTATAATTATATTTATTATAACTATAATGGTAAGTAAATGGTTTAGTTGTTTTAACAGTAAAAAGAATGTAGAATTTAAGGAAACTATTGAGGACATAATTGAAGATGTTATGGAGGATGCAGTTGATAAGGTAAACGAGTTTGCTGAAGATACCTTAGAACATATTACAGTCGAAGTGAAAGATATGGTTGATAATGTTGTTGAGGATATGATTGATAATGTTGTTGAGGATATGATTGATAATGTTGTTGAGGATGATGATGAGGATGATGAGGATGATGATGATGAGGATGATGATGAGGATGAGGATGATGTTGAGGATGTTGTTGAGGATGTATCGATCTGGTGAAGCAAAAATAATTAAGCTTAAACATATATTACCTATTTAATTATGCATTGGGTATACATAATTAAATGTAAGAATGATAAAACATATGTAGGTGAAACAAAAAATTTATACAGCAGATTAAATCAACACATGAATAATAAAGGATCCAAACATACTGTTGAAAACAAACCAGAATCTCTATGTGCTATATATAAGGTACATTCCCATTATAGATTTATATTGTATTGTAGAGAGATCATCAAGGAAGAACCAGACAAAGATAAAATAAAAAATATTCTAGAAACCTTCAATGACATTGAGTGGAATAACAAAGATTGGGCTAGAAGCGTAGAGGACTTTATCACAGAAAATTTACTACAATATGATGATATTGATGTATATGGAGGCAAGTATGTAAATAATAATAAGCATAATTTGGTAAAACAATTTAGTATAAATGAATTAAATAATGTACCATTGTGTCATTGTGGTTATCCAGCAACTATCCAAATACAAAAAAATGAGAAATATTATAAACTCTATTTTACGTGTTGTATTAAAAATGTGTGGAGTAATATGAGAAATCAATTTACAAAGATACCTATTGAAGATTGTTGTAATTATTATTACGAGTATATGGATGGTTTAGAATATCGTATTCTATGATATTTGTGTATTTATTTGAGAAAATGTTAAAGGAGTGTCTTGAACCATGTAAAGTTGTTTCATAGCACCCATATATACTACATCGTCCCATTTAGAATTATAAGTTTCGCTATTTGTAATTTCTGTCAACTGAACAATTTTATGATTGAAGTCTAAATAATACATATAAGGGTTATTCTTTTCATCTTTTAACATACTAAATTGTTTTTCTGAATACCATCCATGCATGAGAATGATAGGAAAATTCATATATGTATATATAATGAACATATATGTATTGTTTTATATCAATTTTATGAATTTACAATGTGTTTATAATTTCAGCTAATTTATCAGGGTCAAAGCCTCCTTCAGGTATACCATATAAATTAATGTATTGTTGATACTCTGGACGAATTTCAGCAAGTGTTTCTATAGAAGTTTCAAGTGTAAACAGTGCTTGTGGTGGATTCCTACAATTATAAAGATCAGTTAGTGCGGTATCTAATTCTATTTGTAGATCAGATTCAGTTTGTACTGTTTGTTCGATAGAACTTAACGCGTGACTAATAATTAGTCGCATATTATCATAATAATTTTCGCCTGTGTTTGAGTTCGCAAAACGATCACATTTTTCATTAAAAATAGCGGTTGCTAACTGATTATAGTAATCTGTAGACAATATAGTTTTTACACCAGCCAGATCACCGCCTATAAATTGTGTAAGCAATTGGTCTACTAATTCACCTGCGTTATCATATAATGATTTCAATTGTAGATTCATGTTAGAATAATTGGTAGTATCATTAGGATCATTTAATGTATCGTAATTATTATCACATGGACATTCCTGTCCATCGGGAACAACATAAGTATCAGCCCCTTCTGAATATGTGTTCATAATATATTGACCACCGTCGTTAGTATTTGTGACATATTGATTGTATATACGATCTTCAATGTTAGCAGGTTGTGCGTTTAACCAATTGGATAAATACTGAATATCTAATATATCAACCACGCCATTTCCTTTCCTTTTAATACCGTCCACAATAACATCATTTATATCGCCCTCAATTCGTTGATTATCTGACGTCAAATAGCTTATTCCATTATTGGTAGCATATGTAGTCTCTATAGTCTCTGTATATGTTGATTGGGTATATGCTTCGTTTGTTAGAATGTTAGTTTTTACACTTTTACTAATTTCATTACCACTTATATCGTACTGTGTACCAACATCAGATAACCCTGTTTTATATTTTAATACGGAGGGTTCTGATTCTAACCTAACATGAGGGGGTTGAAATATTACTTCATCCACATGTTCATCCACGACATGTTTTACACTAGGGGGTTGAAATATAACCTCTTCTGTTGGATTTATCGTGTTAATAAATACATCTTTATTTAATACATCTTTATTTAATACATCTTTATTTAATACATCTTTATTTAATACATCTTTATTTTCCATTACAGGTAATTTGTCAGAAGTATTATTAGGTATATCGCTAGATAATGACACGCTATTTATATATTTTTCAAGTTCATTACTATTCATATTGGATGTTTGTATACCTTTATTAGGACTTTTAATCATATTATCTACAAATGAAATATTACTAAAGTTAGCTTCTTCCTGCTGACTAACTATTTCTGGTGGATTCACGCCTCCCATTTTATTTTTATATTTGCGCTCAAGCGCAGATGTATTACCCACAATTTTACTCGTCTTTTTCCATGACTGATATCTGTACGACTGTGGACGCCATCCTTCGCTTGTACCAGGGGAATACGTATTTCGCGAGATTGCTTTTAACGTTCTTTCTCTGCTAGTAATTACAGGCGTATGTGATAGCTGGTTATATTTTAATCTTGATGTTCTAGACGATCCCGAAACAGCTCCGCTAGATAAATATTGAAGGTTATTTGGTTTATTATAAAAAAAATTAAAGTCACCCATGATAAATATTGTTATTATTTATTATAGATATTTTAAAATATTATTGAAATTAATCAACATCGTCTATTTTAGGACCTTCGTATTGCTCAGATGATTCTGGCATATCGGACATACCGTCCATACCACTATCCATACCACTACCCATACCACTACCCATATCAGGCATACCACCATCCATTCCACTACTTGGTGCGCTACCATTTTTAGACATGAATTCCATAATGACTGTCTGTAATTGTTTAAATTGTTCGTCATACTCTTCTTTCGTAGCACTTAAATTATTGTCGAGCCACTCCTGTGCGTCTGAAAGTGATTTCTTTGCGGATTCTTTATCTTCTTCATTTTCAAATTTATCTACAGTGTCCTTAAAACTATATACAGCCCCTTCTAAAGTATTTTTTGATTCAATGCGACTACGTTCTTCGTCGTCCTGTTTTTTATACTCTTCGGCTTCCTTTAACATTTTCTCAATATCTTCTTCACTAAGCCGTCCTTTGTCATTTTTAACAGTAATTGTACTTGATTTACCAGACGACTTCTCTAATGCGGTCACATTCAAAATACCATTTGAATCAATATCATATGAAATTTCAACCTGAGGAACTCCACGAGGCATTGGCGGAAACCCACTGAGTTGAAACTCGCCTAACTTATTATTGTCACGTGTGAATTGTCGTTCTCCCTCAAATACTTGCACCGTGCATCCTGGTTGATTATCAGCATATGTACTAAATGTTTGTGATTTTTTACATGGAATAGTAGTGTTTCTTGGAATAATATTCGTCATAATACCTCCAGCTGTTTCTACCCCAAGTGAAAGGGGAGTTACATCAAGTAGGAGTAAATCCCCTAGAACACTTTCGGTCCCTCCGCATAAAATTGCCCCCTGTACAGCAGCGCCATACGCGACAGCTTCGTCAGGATTAATTCCTTTACACAATGACTTACCGTTAAAAAAATCACTGAGTTGATTTTGAATTTTGGGGATGCGGGTAGAACCACCTACCAAAACAATCTCGTGAACTTCAGATTTGCTTATTTTAGCATCATTTAATACCTTTTCTACCGGTTCAAACGTTTTTCTGAATAAATCGCTACATAGATCTTCAAACCTAGCACGGGTCACTGAAGTCATAAAATCAATACCCTCATATAGCGCGTCTATCTCAATAGCAGCAACAGTGGAAGTAGACAGTGTTTTTTTAGCATTCTCACACGCATTTTGAAGACGTCTAATAGCACGTTTGTTTCCTGATATATCCTTCTTATGTTTTCGTTTAAATTCAACCATAAGATGATCTACCAATCTACGATCTAAATCTTCACCACCTAAGTGGGTATCTCCTGCGGTTGCCTTCACTTCAAAAATACCATCATCAATAGTAAGTAATGATACATCGAATGTACCTCCGCCTAAATCATATATGAGAACATTCTTTTCTCCCTGTCCTTTCTTATCCAAACCATAAGCAATCGCTGCTGCCGTCGGTTCATTAATTATTCTTTTAACATTGAGTCCGGCAATAACTCCAGCATCCTTTGTTGATTGACGCTGAGAATCATTAAAATAAGCTGGTACTGTAATCACCGCATTCTTAACCTCGTGTCCAAGAAACGCTTCCGCAGTTTCTTTCATTTTAATCAAAATCATTGATGAAATTTCTTCCGGTTTAAATGCCTTCTGTTCACCTTTAAATGAAACATGAATAAGTGGTTTATTATTCCCATCAGGCTTAACATCATATGTCAGGTGTTTCAGATCAGATTGAACTTTAGAGTCACTATAGTTCATTCCAATCAATCGCTTCGCATCATAAACTGTATTGGCGGGATTCTGCGCCGATTGACTTTTAGCACCATTTCCTATAATGCGCTCGTTTTCATTAAATGCGACAAATGAAGGAGTAGTCCTTACTCCCTGATCATTTGCAATTATTTCTACGGCGTTATTTTGCCACACTCCTACGCAACTATTAGTGGTACCCAAGTCAATTCCAATACAAATATCCGACATTATATTAATAGTATTGTATAATCTTTATGTATTTTATATTTATTAATTATTTAGTTATCTACATCTTAAAATGTATACATAATGTAGATAAAATGAGTGAAATACTTAAACTATTTTCTATGTTTGGGGATGTTAGTAGTGTTATAGTGATCGTCCTATTTATATGTATGCTGTATATAATATATAGAATTTCTTATAATCTATACCAGATGAGTAACACAGAATCATTTAATTCAAATCTATTCAAATGGAATTCATGTTATACCTCCAACCAAAATAAATTAATTCAAACATTCAATAAGTATGGATGTGTAATCATTCCAAATACCATATCGGAGAAGGAATGTGATGAGTTGTTGGAAATTATTTCGAAAGAAGAGAGAAATAAAAAGAATGAAACTAGTGAAATAAACTCAAATTATAAGAGAAAAGATATGATATTAAATCTAAACGAAACGAAATCTTATATTAAAAAAATATACACCAATCTGAAACATTTCTGCGATATCATTGTACCTTCTGCTAAAATCGTAGAAAATTCATCACTCATATCCTATCCTGGTTGCTATCCACAAGTATGGCATACTGATACCAATTTTAAATCTAAAAAGGAGGCAAATCTGGTTTCGTTCGGTATAGCCTTATCAGATATTAATGAACATATGGGACCATTAGAAGTTTATTTAGAGTCAAATAAACTATATGAATCTAATACAGAAGAAATAGTGTCTCGGCATTCTATAAAAGAAGATTTGTTAGACGGTGAGTATGACGATGGGAATAAATATCAAATGATTGAAAAAATATGTAAGGTATCTAAGTTTAAAAAAGGGAAATGTATATGTAAGAAGGGGTCATTAGTAATATGGTCGTCAAAAGTGGTACATAGAGGAGGTAAGAATAATGATAAAAAACGACCAGTATTCTATTTCTCATTACAAGGGAGTGGTACCAAACCCGTAGGTGCAACATACTCGCTAAAAAAAAAAGATAACATGAAATGTGTAAAAGATATATAAATATGGGTGAAATAAAATTGAAATATAAAAAAGCATAGAAATACATATAAACACCACCTGACGTAAACAACCTGACGTAAATCATGGATAGAATAGAGTATATAGACAAATTTCACAATGATTATAATAAAGCATTCCGTTCAGCAATCTTTGCCATAAATGAAGGCAGAAATATTATCCTCTGTGGATATGAAGGCTCTGGAAAATCACATATGCGTGATGAACTCACTACATCACTAGATCATCATAATTACAAATGTTATATAGATATGAAGGCTTATCTATATGACATTAATTTTAACGGAAAAACTTATATGAATAAAGTTTTCATTGAAGTGTGTAATATGGACGAAATAGGATCACTTTTAATTGATTACGAGTTCATTGAACTTCATCACCGACACCCTTCAATCATAAATAGATATAAAATAAAAACACCATCGTCATATGAACCCCAATATGACTCCCAATATGACTCCCAATATGACTCCCAATATGACCACAATATCACCCCATATCATCATTCAATTAAAATACATGATGTTCGATAGCTATATCAGTAAAATCTTCAGAAACCTCCCATAAAAACTCCAACGATGTTCTAACACTTTTAAATATGTTAAATATGTATTCGTAAAAAATACTATTCATGATTTAACTAATTATAATATGTAAAGAAATTATATTTAAATTCATTTAATATTATCAGTTTTAGTAAGCTGATTTAAAAATAGCGCTCCAATCAAATTCCACATATTAAATATTTTATCAGAACCATTATAAATTATCCAACTTAATCCTCTACATGCGGGTGTAGAGGACATGATGGGGGAAATAATAAATCCCCATAATGAATAATTTGTACAGTAAGTACTGTAGGTATGACTAGATATATAATGTATAAAAATCCACGATGCGTAAAGAAATAAGGTATTAAATATAAGTTTATTTTTTTCACTAAGATTGTATAAGGTCATAGCATACATATATATATAATTCATATTATTATTATCGTCATTATCGTTATGATAATATGATCTTGTCCTCATATATAAAATATATACGAAAAAAAATAGTTTATTTAATTTATTTTAACATCTTTTCATTTTCCAATGAATTAAAGTTCAATAGTTTACAGAATACTTCATTATCAGAACAATCCCCATTTTTTGAATCTCTAAATATGGATATCGCGGTTCTTCTCATACTCGTAGTAGTCATAATTTTATGTAATATGAAAGTCATCAGAGACATATCAATTGGTACATGAAAGTGTGTGACATACCCATATTCCACTGCTTTATATACCTTCATATAAAAAATCATAGTTTCAATATCAGACCATGTTTGAAAATATTCATTATAGAAATCATTGAAACTAGAATTTTGCATTAATCCAATAAAATCTTTGAAAAATGAATTCTCTGATAATATCTTATCTCCTCTATCCTGTCCATCTTTTATATCTTTCGGTACAGTGTCTGTTATTTTACCATCATCATATAGATTATCTACATCATCTACATCATTTGTATCCATTCATATAATAAAACACATACTCTTATATATTAATTGACACAACTTTATTCTGTTAGGGTTATATGTAAAACAATGAGGTGTTAATGCATAAAATAGTAGTGAAATAGTAGTGAAATAGTAGTGAAATAGTAGTGAAATAGTAGTGAAATAAAATTGACAACAATTAACACTTAAAGTATAAATTATATATAAAACAATGATTGGGTTCCCGCTTCAATTTAGTCCCTATTTCCAGCTGTACGGACAAAAGAAAGCTATTGATGCTGTGATTGAGATTACAAAGATGAACCAGAAAACTAAACAATACCGCGATATTTGGAATTTGGAAGCATCCATGAATGATCATGAAAACAATTGTATAGTTACTATTAATAAGCATCATGATAACATCCCTCTTTTCAAAAAAAACAATGATGATAAGGTATAGTAGGATTAAAAACAGTAGGGTTGAAACATTAATATAGTTAAGATTATATTTTTTACATTATATGATTATTAACAAATAATACACTCTTCTGTTTTTGATTTTCTTCCTCCGTGAATTAATGCTGACTTTGTAATTGTGTTGTTTTGATGTGCTCTATTGGCATGTCTATCCTCCCACATATAATTGCAATTCTCGTTTTTACCTCCATGATCGCGCGCTTTTATATGACCCGCATCCTTTCTATTCATTCTCTTTTTTATTTCAGCTTCGCTCAAACCGCATTGTTTGTATTGTTCGCGTGCATAGTTACGAACTGCGTTATTATTTTTCAAATTAGGTGCTTTACCATTATTAATATTTTTATTAATGGCTATAGATGCCTTGTCGTAAGTAATTTGATCTTTTGTCATTGTTATAGTTGATTATATAATATCCTATGTATATCAATTTTAATAAATATCAATTTATTTTCATTTTTATTGAATTTATTCTTCAAAATATTTACCAAAACATTACATTTTGATTTTATTTTGAAGAATAAATCTCTCTTTTTTTCAAAAAAGTTGGTTGTGAGCATAATGCTCTTATTTCCATTTTCAAAATATTTGTTTGTTACCATAAAATATTTTGATTTATTGCGGAAAAGGTTTAGGAAACTTTTACGGTTGTATAATATGGATATAAATACAACAAAAAAGTTGCCAAATATTGCTAAAGAATTTTTTTGTAAAAACTGTCAGTATAAATGCTTTAAGAAAAGTTTATTTGATAAACATTTGCTTACCATGAAGCACAATACATTAAATACAACAAAAATACAACAAAAAAGTTTCCATTCATGTGAATGTGGAAAACAATATACTCATCGTGCTTCTCTTTTCAATCATAAAAGAAAATGTATTTATGTTGAGAAAGAAGATGAAGGAGAAGATGAAAAAGTAAGCGAACCAATAGTAGAATATTTGTTGAAGGAGAATCTGGAAATGAAGAAAATGATGATTGAGTTGTGTAAAAAAATAGAGCCGGTTTCTAATAATACAAATATAAATAGTCACAACAAGATCTTTAACATTCAGTTATTCCTGAATGAGGATTGTAAAGACGCTATGAATATGACAGAATTTATTGAATCTATCCAATTAAGTATTGAAGATGTGGAAAAAATAGGAATGGAAGGACAAACTCAGGCATTATCTAATATATTATCAAATAAGCTGAATGAAATGGATATTTTCAAGCGTCCTGTTCATTGTAGTGATATCAAGAAGGAGATCATATACGTGAAAGATGAAGACAAATGGGAACAGGAAGATAAGGATAAGCCGAAGCTGAAGAAGGCGCTAGATAAAATAGCAAATGAAAGCTTATCTAGAGTCAATGAACTATCTGGAGACCAGGACACATGCATCAAAATTATTTCGGAAATATTAAAAGATCCACGAGAGGATAAGAAAATATTATCGTCTGTATCAAAAGGTATGTTAATATAATTTTCATTTTTGAAGAATAAATCTCTCTTTTTTCAAAAAAGTTGGTTGAGAGCATAATGCTCTTATTCTCATTTTCAAAATATTTTGGTGTTACCATAAAAATATTTTGATTTATTATCATGGTAAATAGAACAGACAAAACAATGTGATTATACTGGACAAATGTCAATTATTATTATCCACACATAGTGAAGAATACGCAGAAGTAACTCCATTTACAACAGGATGAATGCGCCACAACTATTTTTGATTATCAATCCTGAATACTTAATTTCGTGATTAATGTTTTGTCATAGTTTCTACATATGTTTTCAACCGTATATATATTCAATTTGAATATTATTTTTATGTCTGTGATTATATCCTGATCTGTATTTTGCAATAATTCTAATATGTAGTCAGGATGTAACGATAATGCGCCAGCTATGTTATAAAAGGGATGATGTAATTTAATTTTTTGTTGATTATATTCTATCTTTGATTGAATATGTTTATCGTAATAATACAATATTGAAGATATTTTACTTTCAAAATCTTCGATACATGTATAGTTACTACAAAGATATTCTTCTATCTTTAAATTTCCAGCCCCCCTACCCAATCCAAAAATACTAGTGTCAATCATATTACAACCATGATATATAGCAACTTTTGCCTTTTCTAGACCATTGCCATTATTATTATGTACATGTAGTCCCAACCGTATATTTGAGTTATATTTATCAAAATACTTGTAAATTTTATGCAATTGTTTGGGAATATTTTCGCTATTAAAACCACCATAGGTGTCCGCTAGATATAAACATTTGATATTAGTGTCATGTAATGTTTCCGCAATCATTGTTAACTCTCTGTCATTTATTAAATCGCCACATGATAAATTGATACATACCTCATAACCTAATTGTAATAATTCGTTGCAAAATGATTTCGCTGTTAGAATATCTTTTTTAGAATATTCACTTATTTTTTCTTTGCCTTCCGTAGACATTCTTGGAATCAAAACTCTGACCATACATATATCTGAAAATTGCTTTTCTACAAAGTCATTAATATTTACAGTACCTATTTTTGCCATCACACAAATTTTGGTACCTCTATATTGTTTTACAATTTCACTAATATCTTCCTCACTAGAGTAACACCACTTACCCTTACCTGGTATCAATTTAATATCGGATTTAAATCCAATCTCAAAATAATCTATACCAGCATTAGTCACTGCCTTATAACAATCTATGATTTCTTCATCAGAATGGTTCCAATTATTCAAATATCCACCATCTCTTATCGTACAATCAACTATCTCTGGATTATCTACTCTTTTTTCTAGCATGTATTTACACGTATCGCTACTTAAAATATTGTTATTATACAATAATTCGGATGTAATAAATTCTGAATTTTCATCTATATCTAATCCGGAAATGGCATCTATATCGAATAGATAGGGTTTCACTCCAACAATGTTATTATATTTTAATACAGATTCCTTACTTATAACGTTACAACCAAAATTTAATTTTTTAAAAGGAGGCAATTCTTGTGACGGTGGCGGAGTTGTTCGCTCATAATTAACAGGTTCGTTATCATACCATATGAATTCTTTTAGTACTGTAGTCGTATTGAGTGAATCATGCTCTAATTTTATTTCATTCCACATGGCTATTATTTTATTATAATCATCGGTACTGATTAGAGGTGAGGTCACAGGAACATGCATAAGTATATTTGTTTTTATGGTATCAGCTAAATTACAAAAAAAACTTCCTGGATTCGCGTTTGTACAATATATTTCGTCTCGTTTGTGTATATCAACATCCATGGTTTTAGCTACATCAAGCATTATATCACAATTAGATGATACTAATATTCTATCAATACCATTTACCTTCTTTAATGTTTCTATTTTTAATTTTAACAAATTAGTATCTCCAAAATTTCTGATATTTTTGTTTTTACAACGAGTACTACCTATTCGTACAGGTATCACCGCGGTTATTGCCCCGTCATTTTTAAATTTGATCATTTCTGTGTCGTTTTTTAAAAGATATTTTAAAAATTCTTTATCATGAATGTGAATTTTATTTGAACCTTTAAACTTATCATACATTTCCATGAATAATTTAACTTCCTTGTCTATATTATGTGGACCAATACTTATGATGCCGTAATCGGGGCTATACGAATTGAAGCAAAAATCTACACCAAATAAAGTTAAAGAATGAACGATGTCTAGATTATTCAACAGTAAACAAATTAAAAAAAAACCAGATGTTTTCCATCTACCATTATTACATTTGGTTCGAAAGTACTCATCAAGACTATCATAGGGATAGGGTTCGTGTGGAATTACACTATACTGTTTCTTAGAGTGTTCAAAGCATCTATTATTTACTGGAAAATTGTTAAAGCTATGAGCCGCAATTATAAGAGTTGTATCCCGTGTTTTAATCGATTCATTCGGACATTGTTTATAAAAATTAAAAGAAAGTATGTCAACTTTGTTACCATAATCTTTTGCTGACAGTTTTTCAAAATTATTTATCTTAATAACAACGTCATAACTATCAATCACCTTACCCAGGTTTTTACCTTTTAAGTAACATGAAGGTCCTACTAGCGCAATTTTTTTATCTTTAATTGTCTCTATAAATAATTCCATATAGTTACTAGAGACAATTAAAAAATAGCAGAAATATAATATTAGTATATTCATCAATATTACCCGAAGTTGAAGAAGGCACTAGATAAAATAGCAAATGAAAGCTTATCTAGAGTCAGTGAACTATCTGGATACCAGGACACATGTATGAAAATCATTTCGGAAATATTAAAAGATCCGCGAGGGTATAAGAAAATATTGTGCTCTCAACCAACTTTTTTGAAAAAAAGAGAGATTTATTCTTCAAAAAATATAACAAAGTACAATGAATTGGTAAATATTTTCAAGAATAAATCTCTCTTTTTTTCAAAAAAGTTGGTTGAGAGCATAATGCTCTTATTCTCATTTTCAAAATATTTTGGTGTTACCATAAAAATATTTTGATTTATTGCGTTAAAGGTTTAGGCGTTTTTTCTGTAAGTATTATACACTTACAAATGACTTCCAATAAAACGCAAAAAAACGCCAAAAAGTTTTACTGTGTAAAATGTGACTTTGTGTGTAGTAAGAAAAGTGAATACAATAGACATATATCTACAGCAAAACATAAAATACTTACAAATACTTCGGAAAAAACGCCAAAAAACGCCGAATATGTTTGTCACTGTGGAAAACAATATAAACATCGTCAAAGCTTAAACAACCATAAAAAAAAATGCACATACACTCATGTTAATGAATTATCTAAACATAATGATGAGTCGTTGGAAAGTGATGGAGTTATGACTTATTTATTGAAAGAAAATATTGAAATGAAGAAAATAATGATTGATTTGTGTAAGAAAATAGAGCCGGTTTCTAATAATACAAATATAAATAGTCATAACAAGATCTTTAACATTCAGTTATTCCTGAATGAGGATTGTAAAGACGCTATGAATATGACTGAATTTATTGAATCCATTCAATTAAGTATTGAAGATGTGGAAAAAATAGGAATGGAAGGACAAACTCAGGCATTGTCCAACATATTATCAAGTAAATTGAATGAAATGGATATTTTCAAGCGTCCTGTTCATTGTAGTGATGTCAAGAAGGAGATCATATACGTGAAAGATGAAGACAAATGGGAACAGGAAGATAATGATAAACCGAAGTTGAAGAAGGCACTAGATAAAATAGCAAATGAAAGCTTGTCCAAAGTGACTGAGCTATCTGGAGACCAGGATTCATGTATCAAAATTATTTCTGAAATATTAAAGGAACCTCGTGAGGATAAGAAAATATTAGCTTCTGTATCAAAAGGTATGTTAATATAATTTTCATTTGTTAAATTAATTACGGAAAATGCTTATATATATTTGTAGACGCGCGATCACCGAAAGGTACATTGTATGCCTCTTATATTATTTTACACGATATTCAAATGATGATTCCTAATTTCCGAAAATAATTCATATGGTGGTGGGGTTACTGTAAATGTCCATTTATAATTCCCTTTTCCGTTCTGCTCCAGATAATATTCAATATCTTGCTTATTTTTGAGTGTATAGTATAATTTATAATCATATTGTCTACAAAATGGACATTTTATTGGGTATTCAGACCCTTGTTCTGCCATAGGCTCATGGTATTTATTATATCCACTCCAAGGACCGTTTTTCCATGCTAAATAAGTTAAATTATCGCAGTCCCATCCGATCCGAATCCGTGGAAACCTATCAATACAGTCACCACATATATTTATATTTTTACACGTCGTACACTTAAACCGATTTTCCCATAATTTTTTAGAGAATAAATGTGTAGTTAATGGTGCTTCCGAAAATCCTCTGATATCGTCCTCATCATTAACTCTTAATTTATTTTTTTTAGCATAGGATAAAATTTCATTAAATGTATGTTTAATGAAATTTTCATAACAAATATCACAGGTTTCTTCCCTATGATTATTTTCAGTCATTTTGTCTATTTTTACTTGCGCTCTCGTTTTAATCATTGTTGTTACTTATATTTGATGTATGTCTTTATAAATTTATTTTCAATTTTGTTCATAAATATATTTTCATGAGCGTAAATAAATTACCATTTACATAATGATGTATTAAAAAGCTTATTAATCCGAATAAAACATCAACCAATAAATATATCCATGCGTATGTGTTACCTAAGATAGCATTATAAGCAAATAAAAAATATAAAATGGAATGTATGGGTCTTAAATCATTCCACCATATTTTCTCTCCAAATGTTTCTGCGCCTGTTTTTCTGGAGCCTGTTAAATATATATACATAAAACCTATAGCGGGTAGTAAAGCAATATAACCTAAATATTTCAAATATTTTGTATTTATATATTTAGCAATAATAACAAATAGAGTGCGAACCCCAATACATCCGATTAAAAACATCAAAAATCTTTTTTGTAAAGGATTCATTATATATTACGAATATAAAAAGAAAACTTAAATTTGTCCATTTTAAATATTCAATGATGTATGCGAAATTCCGTTAGCTGTTCCCTAGGCAAAGAAAATACGATTATTATACATAATAATGAGGATCATTTCGCGCGAATTTCTAAATTAGAACTCTAATAGAATTGTAATTTAGAATGAGTTC
>Ga0209302_10000216_pt1 | contig 35944 bp, 30 predicted proteins | sample ArcOceMetagenome_2_FD_187445 | JGI IMG/M metagenome (GOLD analysis project Ga0209302, IMG submission 187445) | Marine eukaryotic phytoplankton communities from Arctic Ocean - Arctic Ocean ARC135M Metagenome (SPAdes) (version 2) | ecosystem: Environmental > Aquatic > Marine > Oceanic | place...
TTTTTTTGAAATAATAAATATAACTACAGAAATTGTTTCTGGAGGAGTTTACTTTAATAACTAATTGAAAGATAAGTTGAAAATAAAATAGTTTCAGTATTTGGAGGTAATGCAAAAACAGATTCTGGGGGAGAAACTGTGGATGCAAATCCTTCATATTTTGAGTGGACTTACACTAATACCAAAGGAGTTTTATAGTTTGTTTTAATTAACCTTTTCGTAATATTTGCTAACGGAACAATATTATTTATGTCATATCATAAAGTCATTATAAAGTGGCTAAAGGTATAGTTATAGAACCAAACCACAGAACATATCGAATCTCAAATCTTAACCGTATATTTAGGTTCATTCATTCATTTTCAGGGAATGAAGATGTTTCAATTAAAAAACGGATCATTAGAAATACTGATCCGTCTTGTTGAGTAGATAACTATATTGAAGTATCGAACCATAAAATAACACTGCAGAATTTCGTTCAGACCAATAACTCTGTTCAATTATTTTCAAAAACATTTTTTCCGGAGATTATCACTAAACACAACAAGTTGATCATTATCATACTGAAAAGATTGAAGAGAATTGTTATAGACGGTATTTTTGAAACCGAAATACTAATGTTGTACCCCTATTTACAATTTATCTAAAACAAATATGTTAAAAAAAAGAATTAAATTCTTTTATTAATAGCCCTTAGGTAAATAAATAAGGGCTTTGAGGGGCTTCGTGTATCTTAACTTAAAAATCATTGTTGTATAGTAATTGTAGTGTTTTATTTTGTAGTAATCTGAAAAATAAGCCTATTTTGTGAGAGTATTTTTTTAGAATAAAAGATACTTTTTTTTTGACATAACTTTATGTAATCATACACAACTATTGACCTATTTTTAAATGGATTTAAACAACATATATATTGGAAAAACCCCTGCGAATTTTTCAAATAAAGAAGTTTCAGCAGATCAAGTAAGTTTTGAAGGAGAGGTGTTTTATAAAATTTCAAACTTTAATAAAATGCGCCCATTTTTTATGAGTATTGTTAGTAATTCTGACCACTGGATGTTTATATCTAGCACGGGAGGTCTTTCGGCAGGTAGAAAAAATAGCGACTATTCACTTTTCCCTTACTACACTGACGATAAAATCACAGAATCTAGTGAGCATACGGGTAGTAAATCAATTTTTATTGTTAGTAAAGCAGAGAAACATTATTTGTGGGAACCCTTCTCTAAACGTCAAGACGGAGCCTATAAGATTTCGAGGAATCTTTACAAAAACACCTACGGAAATAAGGTGATTTTTGAGGAAATCAATCACGATCTCAATTTGAGCTTCACCTACCAATGGAATTCAAGTGATACCTATGGCTTTGTAAAACATTCGGCCCTTAAAAACCTAACCAATGAAGCTGTAGATGTCCGCCTTTTGGATGGAATTCAAAACATCTTACCCTACGGCGTAGAAGTTGGTCTGCAAAACAGTACTAGTAATCTGGTAGATGCGTATAAAAAATGTGAGTTAGAATCAGACTCAGGGCTTGGAATTTATTCTTTGAGCGCGATTATAGTTGACAAAGCAGAGCCCAGTGAGGCTTTAAAAGCAAATGTAGTTTGGTCTTTGGGGCTTGAGGGTTCTAAAAAACTTATTTCATCTGTTCAAATCGAGGATTTCAGAACAGGAAAAGCAATCACACAAGAGGTTGATGTAAAGGCAGAACGCGGAGCATACCTTTTAACTAAAGATATAAAATTAGCTGCAAATTCTAAGGAGCAATGGACTCTTGTGGCGAACGTAAATCAGTCCATAAATGACATTGTCCATATAAAAGAACGTATCAAAGATCAAGCATCTCTTTTAGAAGAGTTAAAAAGTTCTGTTAAGCAAGGGACTCAGCAATTGATTGCCTTAGTTGGCTCCTCAGATGGTCTTCAACTCACTTCAGACAGCGCAAGAAATACACGTCATTTTGCCAACACCATGTTCAATATCATGCGTGGTGGTATTTTCGACAATAATTACACCATTGAAAAAGAAGACTTTAGCGCCTACATAGAAAACGCTAATCACAAGGTGTTTTTCAAAAGGTCTAAACTCATTAACAAACTTCCTCAAACCTTTGATTTAAGTCATCTTAAGGCCATTGCAAAAGAAGATGATGACAAGAACTTTAAAAGATTGTGTTACGAATATTTACCTTTAAAATTTAGCCGCCGCCATGGAGATCCAAGTAGACCTTGGAATAAATTTTCAATCAACACAAGAAATGAGGATGGTTCTAAAATTTTAGACTACCAAGGCAACTGGCGTGATATCTTTCAAAATTGGGAAGCGCTTGTACACTCCTACCCTGAGTTTATTGAGGGTATGATACACAAGTTTTTAAACGCCACAACTTTTGATGGATACAACCCTTACAGAGTTACAAAAAATGGGTTTGATTGGGAAACCATAGAACCAGACAACCCATGGTCTTACATAGGATACTGGGGAGATCACCAAATTATATACTTGCTTAAATTTCTTGAATTTATTGAAACTTACTACCCAGGCAAATTGGAGAGTTATTTTTCAAAAGACTTGTTTGTATACGCAAATGTGCCCTACCGCATAAAAGCCTATGAGCAAATTCTTAAAGATCCAAAAAACACGATTGATTTTGATCACAAAGCGGAGGAAAAAATTCAATTAAAGCGCGAGGAGATTGGAGTAGATGGTGCTTTACTAAGAGATAAAAACTTTTTTATTTACAAGGTTAATTTCATCGAGAAAATTTTAGCTACCGTGCTGGCAAAGATTTCAAACTTTATACCTGAGGCAGGTATTTGGATGAATACCCAGAGACCAGAATGGAATGATGCAAACAATGCCCTAGTTGGCAATGGTGTCTCTATGGTTACCCTTTATTATCTGCGAAGGTTTTTAAAATTCTTTGACACTACTTTAAAGTCAACAAATACCGAAAATGTTGAGATATCTATAGAACTTATTGAGTTTTTTAATGGAGTTTCAAAAACACTTCAAGACCACAAAAACCTTCTAGATGACAAGATATCTGACACAGATAGAAAAACTATCTTGGATGGTCTTGGAAAAGCAGCTAGTCAGTACAGATTGTCTATCTACGATCAAAGCTTTAGCGGAAGTAAAAGTGGGCTTAGTATACAAGATATATCTAGCTTTATAAACGTTGCCCTAGCACATTTAGAACATACCATAAAGGCCAACAAAAGAGAAGACAACCTCTATAATGCTTACAACTTAATGACTCTTGAAAACGACAAAGAGGTGTCTGTGTCATACTTACCAGAGATGTTAGAGGGTCAGGTAGCGGTCTTAAGTTCTGGTTACCTATCTACACTAGATGCACTAAGTGTTATGGATGCATTAAAAGCGAGTAAGTTGTTTAGACCAGATCAGTACAGTTATATATTATATCCAAACAAAACCTTACCAAGGTTTGTGGATAAAAATACAATCTCAAAACAACAAGTAGACTCCTCAAAACTTTTACAAGAGCTGGTAAAAGCTGGCAACACACAAATTATAACCAAAGATTGTAATGGCCAATGTCATTTTAATGGAAACTTCAATAATGTAGAAAACCTTAAGGCAGCAATTACAAATTTACCTGAAGTATTTACATCTCTAGCAGTCAAGGAGGCAGAAGTTATATATGGCATTTTTGAAGCTAATTTCAATCATAAATCTTTCACAGGACGTTCAGGAACTTTCTTTGGATATGAAGGCTTAGGATCAATTTATTGGCATATGATTTCCAAATTGCTACTAGGTGCCTTTGAGGCCACGCAAAAAGCTATAGACCAAAAGCAAGACCCCAAGATAATTGGAAGACTCGTTGATCACTATTTTGAAATTAATGCAGGAATTGGTGCACACAAATCTCCAGAATTATACGGAGCATTCCCTACAGACCCTTACTCTCACACACCAGGAGGAAAAGGAGCACAGCAACCAGGAATGACAGGACAGGTAAAAGAAGATATCCTGTGCCGCTTTGGGGAACTTGGACTGCGAGTATCTGAAGGTGTTCTTTGTTTTGAACCAAGTATAATGAAGGCATCAGAATTCATACAAAAACCACAAACCTTTCAATACATAGACGTAAAACAAGAAAAACAAAGTATAGTACTGGAAAAAGACAGTTTAGCCTTTACTGTATGTCAAGTTCCTGTGATTTATAAAAAAGCAACTAAAGGATCAACAATTGTAACATTTTTTGAAGGTCCAGCAAAAATATTTGATACGAATGCGTTAGATGCTAAAACAACAAAAGATGTTTTTGAGCGCATGCACAAAATTAAACACATAACCGTTTTTGTCGTTAAATAGAACATACACAGCTACTCTAAAAAAACACATCAAGATTGTTTTGGTCTTGGTGTGTTTTTTAGCAATGTCTTGTAATACCAAACTAAAGAAAAATATGAATTTTATACCTAAAACAGCGGAGCAGATTCTTGGTAATCCAGACTATTTAGCTATTTCTTATGGAGGGTATCGCAGCAATACAAGAGAGGTTCAACCCTCTTTGGAAGAACTTAAAGAAGACATAAGAATTTTACATGCCATGGGAATTCGAATTCTCAGGACTTACAATTTACAACTCCCCCATAGCCCTAACATTTTAAGGGCTATAAAGGAGATACAAGACACTGATATAGATTTTGAAATGTACGTGATGCTAGGGGCTTGGATAGATTGCGAGGGTGCTTGGACAGATCACCAAACCAATCACGACTTAGAGGACCAAGAAAACAATACTTCTGAGATTGCCAAAGCGATTGCACTTGCAAACCAATATCCTGGTATTGTAAAAATTATAGCAGTTGGAAATGAGGCTATGGTGCACTGGGCAACATCTTATTTTGTAAAACCGGCAGTAATTTTAAAATGGGTTAGCTATTTACAAGAACAAAAAGCAAAAGGCAACCTTCCTAAGTCACTATGGATTACTAGTTCAGACAATTTCGCATCTTGGGGTGGAGGGAGCCCAGAGTACCAAAATGAAGATCTGGAAAAACTCATTGCCACCGTTGATTATATTTCTGTGCATACGTACCCCTTTCATGATACGCACTACAATGCCAATTTTTGGTTGGTTCCACAACAGGAACCTTCTGGCTCAGAAAATGAAATTATTGAAGCTGCCATGCAGCGTGCGCTAAACTATGCCGTAGATCAATATCAAAGCGTCAAGAAGTACACTACATCATTAGGTATAGACAAACCTATTCATATTGGAGAAACTGGCTGGGCAACTAGCTCTCATGGATTTTATGGTTCAAACGGCTCTAGTGCTGCAGATCAGTACAAACAAGCATTGTATTACAAACTAATGCGAGAATGGAGTGCTAAAAATAATATTTCTTGTTTCTTTTTTGAGGCATTCGATGAACAGTGGAAAGACCCAAATAATCGAAATGGCTCCGAAAATCATTTTGGCCTATTGACCCTTGATGGTCATGCAAAATATGCATTGTGGCCCTTGGTTGAAAAAGGAGTTTTTAACGGACTTACCAGAGGCGGAAACCCAATCAAAAAAACTTTTGAAGGAAATCTAACCCTACTTATGAAAGAAGTTGTCATACCAAAATCTGCAGTAACATACAACGAAAACTAAAGCCCTATGAAATCAATACCTCTAGTTATAATTTTTCTTGTATCGATGACCTTTGTCTTCTCGCCCTTTTATGCGCAGAATATTGAAATATCTGGCAAACAGCTTCTGATAGACAACCAGCCTTATTTTATGAAAGGGATTTGTTACCACCCTGTACCAAAAGGAGAAACTACGCGAAGTTTTAATAGCATTGATCAGGATTTAAAATTAATGAGCCAAGCAGGAATCAATACCATTCGTGTATATGCCCCAATAGATGATATAGAAATTTTAGATAAAATTGATGCTGCAGGAATCAAGCTCATTATTGGTTTTGGATACAACCAAAATGGTTTTTTTGATATTCTTTCGGGTAGTTTTTTACAATACATCGAAAAATACAAGGATCATAACGCTATTCTAATTTGGGAGCTGGGTAACGAATATAACTACCACCCAGAATGGTTTGATGGCGATATTCAAAACTGGTACAACGCCCTGAGCCAGGCCACAGACTTAATCCATAACACAGATCCTGCCCATCCTGTTGCAACAGTCCATGGAGACATGCCAGATAAACAAGCACTTGCATCAAACCCGCATATTGATATGTGGGGATTAAATGTTTACAGATGGGATCAGCCTCAGTCCATATTTAGAGAGTGGGAAAAAGTAAGCGATAAACCTGTTTACCTCTCGGAGGCAGGAGCAGATAGCTACATGAAAATTGAAAAAGACGGATTCAAACAAGGAGAAAACCAACGGGCACAAGCTGTAGCTAATGGAAAAATAATTGATGCTGTTTTGGAACAAAGTGATGTGGCTTGTGGGATTTTTATTTTCTCATTTACAGACGGTTTATGGAAAGCAGGAAACCCTGCTGTGCAAGATTTAGGGGGTTGGGCTCCAAACAGCAGTGGTGTTCCTTATGATGGAGCACCCAATGAGGAGTATTGGGGTATAGTAGACATCAACCGAGCCAAAAAACAAACCTATGAAGTGATTAAAGAGAAATTTTTAAATTTTTCAATGAAAGCTCAAAAAAAATAACATACAAACATGAAGTTTAAAAGTATTCTATTAATAAGTATCCTAATTACAATTACAGCTTGTATGAATTCACCAAAAGAAACTATAACTGTTTTTGAGACCTCACAAAGTGGAAACCAGCTTACAAAGCGCAGCAACTTTAACTCTGAGCTTACCCCCTCTTTGGTACAATTGGATTTTGAGAAAAAATTTCAGACAATCTCAGGCTTTGGAGGAGCCTTTACTGAAGCATCTGCACATCTATTAAACCAAATGAGTCCTGAGACTAGAACCGAAATTTTAGAGGCTTATTTTAGTAGAAAAGGTGCCAACTATTCTTTGACACGCACCCACATGAATTCTTGTGATTTTTCTTTGTCTAATTATTCTTATACCCCCGTTGAGGGAGACAAAAATTTAGAACATTTCTCTATAGATGAAGACAGGCAAGACTTAATACCAATGATTAAAGGAGCATTAGAAACAAGTGAAGATGGATTTAGATTATTTGCATCGCCCTGGACAGCTGCGCCCTGGATGAAAGACAACAACCACTGGGTTGGAGGTAAGCTGCTTCCAGAATATTATGACACGTGGGCCTTGTTTTTTTCAAAATACACAGATGCCTACAAAGCAGAAGGAATTGATATTTGGGGTTTCACCATAGAAAATGAACCTCACGGAAATGGAGGAAACTGGGAAAGCATGCACTTCTCACCTCATGAAATGACAGATTTTGTTCAGAATTTTTTAGGACCAAAACTTAAGGCTGATGGAAAAGGCGACCTGGTACTACTTGGCTATGATCAAAATCGTGAGGGAATCAAAGAATGGGTAGATGTAATGTACAAAGACCAAGCCTCCTCAAAATACTTTGACGGAACTGCTATTCATTGGTATGAGAGCACCTATGATTATTTCCCTGAAGCACTACAATATGCGCATCAAAAAGCACCAAACAAATACTTGATTCAGACCGAGGCTTGTATAGATTCTCAGGTTCCTGTCTGGAAAGACGATAAGTGGTACTGGAAAAAGGAATCTACAGACTGGGGGTATGACTGGCGTGAAGAGGACAAAAAATACCTTCACCCAAAATATGCCCCTGCAAATAGATATGCACGAGATATTATTGGATGTCTAAACAACTGGGTAGATGGCTGGGTAGACTGGAACATGGTTTTAGACCGTCAAGGAGGACCAAATTGGTTTAAAAATTGGTGTGTGGCACCCGTAATTGTTGATCCAAAAACAGATGAGGTTTACTATACGCCCCTATATTACATAATGGCACATTTTAGCAAATACATTCGTCCTGGAGCAGAGGTTATAAGCGCAAAATCCAGTGATACAGATTTAATGGTGGCAGCCGCTAAAAATCCGGATGGATCAACTGCTGTCGTTATTTTCAACGAAGGTATGGAACCCAAATTTTTTGAACTAAAAACCGCTATGACAACTAAACAAATTTTGATAAGCCCACAGGCAATTCAAACAATAGTAATAACTAACTAACAAAAAAATATGAGTAATTCAATCAAAACCAACAAAGTACCTATGGGGCAAAAGATTGCTTTTGGCTTTGGTATGTTGGCAAATCAAATGTTCCCAGCCATACTAGGAATATTTATGATCGTATTAGTAGAAGACCTCGGGTTTTCTGGCTGGATGTGGTCTTTGGTGTTTCTTTTTCCAAGAATTTTTGATGCCTTTTTAGATCCTATAATGGGCTTCATATCAGACAATACAAAATCTAAATGGGGAAGACGCAGACAATATGTTATAATAGGTGGCCTAATAATGGGGCTTGCCTACATTTTTATGTGGCAACTCTACAAGGTGGATGGTGTAGAGTATAACTTTTGGTACTTCTTTTTATGGTCTTTGGTATTCTACGTTGGGCTTACCATTTTTAGTGTTCCCTACGTAGCCATGGGATATGAAATGAGTGACGATTTCCATGAAAGAACAAATATCATGGCCATCTCGCAATGGATTGGTCAGTGGGCTTGGGTAATTGCACCCCTATTTTGGATCATCATGTATGACCAGAGTTGGTTTCCATCTGCAGATGTAGCCGTACGAGAGTTAGCGATTTGGGTGGCCATACCGTGTGCCCTTTGTGCTATTGTACCCGCTATATTTATAAAGAGTAAATCTACTTTAGAGGAGGACTATGAACCCTTAAACACTGCCAACATAGGAAGTAGTCTAAAGAAGATTTTTGAAAGCTTTTCTGAGGCTTTTAAAATAAAAGATTTTAGAAAATTATGCGGAGCAACATTTTTAATATTCAATGCTTTTAACACTGTTGCAGCACTAACCTTTTTTGTAATTGTATACAAACTATTTAATGGAGACGCCGGTGCAAGTGGTATTTGGGTATCTATGTTTGGATGTTTGGGCGCTTTAGGAACCACCTTTATTGTGATTCCTACAGTGGCATGGATGTCAAAAAAATTGGGTAAGAAAAAAGCCTTTATGGTATCACAATCTATCTCTTTGATAGGATACATAATGTTATACTTTTTATTTATTCCAGGAAAACCATGGATGTATATTATAGCCTTGCCGTTTTTCTCCTTTGGGATTGGAAGCTTGTTTACCATAATGATGTCTATGACAGCAGATGTGATTGATGTTGATGAAATTAATACAGGAAAACGAAGAGAAGGTATTTTTGGAGCCATCTATTGGTGGATGGTTAAAGTAGGCTTCGGAATTGCAGGTGCTCTTAGTGGGGTTATTATAACCGTAGTAGGTTTTAATCCTGATCTTACGGCCATAGAACAGCAATCTGCAGTAGACGCGTTGCATGCATTCTTCTGCTTTTTTCCTATGGCAGGAACTATCTTGGCCTTGTTTGTAATGCGCAATTACAGCATTACTGAAGAAAAATCTAAAGAAATTTCTGCCACTTTGGCCAAACGAAAAAGTGAATAAAAAAATATTTATTTTAAAGAGTAATTAATGTCTTATAGAAAAGAAAAACAAAAATCATTATTAGGTTTAGATACCAATAAATTGGGTAAAACAGAACTCCAACAAATGAGTCAATCTTTACTAAAGTCAGGAATGCACGGACTTTGTTTTAGCCCCTATGAGGAAGGACAAAAACCAGGAGATCCTATCTCTGAGGCTCAAATTAGAAGAAAATTAGAGCTTATTGCACCTTATACCAAATGGATAAGAACCTTCTCATGTACTCAAGGAAATGAGCAAATTCCAAGACTTGCAAAAGAATACGGATTAAAAACCTTGGTTGGTGCCTGGCTTGGAGATGACCCAAAAACCAATGGAAAAGAAATTGAAACCTTAATAACGCTTGGCAAAGAAGGGCTTGTAGATGTAGCAGCCGTAGGTAATGAAGTGATGTACCGTAAAGATTTAAAGGAAGAAGAACTGCTAGATTTCATACATCATGTAAAGAAAGCTATTCCTGAGATTCCGGTTGGGTATGTGGATGCATATTATGAATTCTCTGACCGTCCAAAAATAACCCAAGCATGTGATGTTATTTTAGCCAATTGTTATCCATACTGGGAAGGTTGTAGCTTAGAATACTCACTGGTTTACATGAAACAAATGTTTCATCATGCAAAAGCTGTGGGTATGGGTAAAAAAGTAATCATCACCGAGACAGGTTGGCCAAGCCAGGGACCCTCATTAGAGGGAGCACACCCGTCTTATGAGAATGCTCTGCGATATTTTATCAATGCTCAAAACTGGTCCAAACAAGATGATATAGAACTATTTTATTTCTCTTCTTTTGATGAATCCTGGAAAGTAGACGCAGAAGGAGATGTTGGTGCATATTGGGGACTTTGGGACAAAGACGAAAATTTAAAATTCTAAGGTATTTTTTTTAGATTAGCTTATGGATTATACAGAATTTTTTGCGGTACAGAAAGGATTGGCAGTTTGTTATTCTGGATATAGGCATGGGCAACGTCCCGGACACTTATATCCTACTTACAAACAAGTTAAAGAAGATTTGCTAATTATCGAAAAACAATGGCAATACATCAGGCTTTATAGCTGTGATGCGCATTCAAAAACTGTGTTGGAGGTTATAAAAGATGAAAAAATGACCTTGAAGGTCATGTTAGGAGCCTATATCGAAGCTGAAGAAAACAACGTAAATTGCCCATGGGGAGGTTCTTATGCTTTGGAGCAATTATCCAAAAATAAAAAAAGAAACCTCCAGCAAATGGATGCCCTTATTACCTTGGCAAACACACATCCTGATATTATTTTTTCACTCTCTGTAGGTAATGAAGCTTGCGTAGATTGGACAGATCATCTGGTATCTGTAGAGGCTGTTATTTCTTATGTAAGATATGTTAAGGCAGGTGCAAAACAACCCGTCACTTTTTGTGAAAATTATGCTCCATGGCTTGACAAACTTGAGCAATTGGCCCATGAGGTAGATTTTATCTCGATTCATACCTATCCTGTTTGGGAGCATAAGACCATTCATGAAGGGATGGAATTTACAAAGCAAAATTATGATAACGTGGCCAATAAATATCCCGATAAACTGGTTGTAATTACAGAAGCAGGTTGGGCCACTGAATCCAATGGATATGGAATCCCACAAGATAACGTGAATGATGATGTCCAAAAAATTTACTACAAAGCACTCTCGCATTGGAGTACTTCTCAAAGCATACTCACCTTTGTTTTTGAGGCTTTTGATGAACCTTGGAAAGGATCTGACGATCCTAAAGAACCAGAAAAACACTGGGGTCTTTATACCGTTGACAGAGCACCAAAACTTGCCATGCAACCCATTGGTTACAAGTAAAGCAAGACAGCACTATATTATTAACAACCGCTACATTACATATTATAAAGAATTAATTAATACTTTTACGATTTAAATTTTACCCCTATGAATAAGAAAGCTATCCCTGAAAAATTTAAGATAAAACCTCATCACAGTAACCATTATTTAATCAACGGTGAGTTGAGGAAATGGGAAGGAAATACAACGGAGGTCTTTTCTGTAATTAAAACTCCTAATAATCAAGGAGAAATTGGCCCTACTTTTTTAGGAACTGTTCCTGATATGGGAGAAGAAACCGCATTAGAAGCCGTCGAATCTGCAAATAAAGCATACAATAGAGGGAAAGGTGCCTGGCCAACAATGTCGGTATCTGATCGCTTGAAATGTATGGAGATTTTTGTTGAAAAAATGAAATTACACAGAGAAGAAGTTGTTAAACTTCTAATGTGGGAAATTTGTAAAAATAAAACAGACTCCTATAAAGAGTTTGATAGAACCATAGATTATATTATAAATACCATTGAGGCCTATAAAAATATTGATCGTAAAGGAGCAAAGTTTGATAGTCAAGATGGTGTATTAGCTCACATAAGGAGAGGCCCAATTGGGGTTGTTTTATGTCTTGGCCCTTATAATTACCCCTTGAATGAGACTTTTTGCCTACTAATACCTGCAATTATCATGGGTAATACAGCTATATTTAAACCCGCAAAAATTGGTGTTCTACTTATTACCCCCCTATTAAAAGCTTTTCAAGAAAGTTTTCCTCCAGGTGTAGTAAACATACTTTTTGGAAGAGGAAGAAGTATCGCATCTCCTATTATGAAAACTGGAATAATAGATGTGATGGCATTAATTGGGCATAGTTCTTCTGCAGTATCACTGCAAGATTTACACCCCAATAAAAATAGACTCCGATTGGTCTTAGGCTTGGAAGCTAAAAACCCGGGCATTATACTGCCAGATGCCGATTTAGAACATGCTGTTAAAGAATGTATTTCTGGTAGCTTGTCATTTAATGGACAACGTTGTACCGCTTTAAAGGTTTTGTATGTCCATGAGTCTATAGTTGATTCATTCAATAAACTTTTTACAAAAGCCGTTGATAATCTTGCATTTGGAATGCCTTGGGAAGACACTTTTTTAACTCCTTTACCAGAAAAATCGAAACCTGAATATATTCAAGAATTAATCAGTGATGCTTCTAAATATGGAGCTAAAGTGATCAATAAAAAAGGAGGTGAACTATCCGATAATTTTTCTTTTCCTGCTGTTCTTTATCCAGTAAATAATAAAATGAGATTATTCCATGAAGAACAATTTGGCCCAATTATACCAATTATCCCCTACACTGATATAGATATGCCTTTAAATGATATGGCTGCATCTAATTATGGTCAACAGGTAAGTCTTTTTGGAGAAAATATTGACGATTTGGGACCACTAATAGATGCACTAGCCAACCTTGTTTGTAGAGTGAATCTTAATAGTGCTTGCCAGAGAGGTCCTGATGTTTATCCATTTGCCGGAAGGAAAAATTCTGCAGTGAGTACATTGAGTGTATATGATGCGTTGCGATCTTTTTCGATAAGAACATTTGTCGCGGCAAAAAATAGTCCTAAAAACAAAAAAATCATAGAGAATCTTTTAGAATCCAAAGTATCTAATTTTGTAACTACTGAATATCTATTATAATATAACTCAGATCTAAACTTGTTAATTGATTCTCATTACAACTTAAATAATTCAAGGAAGTAAAAGCTTCGATTCCAATTAAAGATGAAATATTTTTATTACTAACTTCTAGAAGATTTACCCCACTAACATTAGCTGTTGGTACTGAACCATTAATTGGAGTAATATCAAAGCCTAAATCTTTTAAGGCATCTTCAAAATTAGGGTCAGGTATTTCTGCGGTTTCGCTAAAACCAACTAATGTAAAGCCTAAAAGCAATAGTAGAAATAATTTTTCTAATTGCAAGGAAACTCATCTGGAGCTATGGTATAAGTTTCGGCTGGTGGTGGTTCATTTTGATCAGAGACAGAAGATTCAACTAACATAGTATTTCCGCCACTACTTAAAGTAAATGTTATGGTTAAGGTTCTATTACCTAAACTTCCTTCATTATCAACAAATTGACCTAAGAGAACTAAGCTATTATCACCTTCACTTTGAATAGTATAAGTAATTTCTCCCACTACAACTCCGTCATCTGTAAACGGATAAGGTTCTCCAAAGATAATATCATAACAAGATCCATCATCATATGCTTCAAGGCTGGAAGGATCGCTTGAAAAGGTCCGTTTACTGATCGAATTGTTCGATTGTGATTCTGATTTCCAAACGATACCATCATAAATGTCTAAAAATAGCTGATTTGACGGGTCTTCATTTGAATTGTCATCGGATGAACACCCAATGAAGGTAATTGCTAAAAAAAGGTAGAGTAGTTTTTTCATTATGTAAAGTTTCAGTAGCAATTTACAAAAAGGTTAATTAAAACAAACTATAAAACTCCTTTGGTATTAGTGTAAGTCCACTCAAAATATGAAGGATTTGCATCCACAGTTTCTCCCCCAGAATCTGCTTTTGCATTACCTCCAAATACTGAAACTATTTTATTTTCAACTTATCTTTCAATTAGTTATTAAAGTAAACTCCTCCAGAAATAATTTCTGTAGTTATATTTATTATTTCTAAAAAAAACAAAATTAGATTATTAATAAACCTTACACATTGATCTAGGTTAAGAAATATAAATAAGACTACTTAAGAGGTTTAGAAATAGCTGAATTGAAAGAAGAAGATATGCCTTTAATATAATACCATTATTTAAATACTATCCACTAAACCGAAGGCATAAAAAACCCCTACTAAAAGCAAGGGTTTGCTATTATTTGTAGTTACGGGTATCTAACTGCATTAAATTCTATTCTTATAGGGACTGGAATATCATAAGCTGCTGCTCCTCCAGAAGAAAAATAAAGAATACCCTCATATGTTCCATTTATAGTTCCTGTGGCAATAACAACTCCAGCATTTATTGTTGATGGCGTTCCTAAATCTGTTATATTGATGTTAGAAATTTTATTTCTTTCACTTTGTCCATCAGACCACGACATTGGTTCATTTTCAACAAACCCATTAAAAGTGCTTGCAATCCCTAATGATTCTAAATATTCCGTAATATAAAATCCAGCTAAAAAAGGAAAATTATCTAAACTACCGTTATTTGTTCCTAATTGTGTATTATCAAAAGACATAGCGATACTCATATTTTGACCAGAAACGTAATCCTCTCCGGTAATATCAGATATTGATAAATTTACAGAAGCGGTTGAGCCGTAACACGAATTCCGATAAAGCCAAGATGGTAATTCTGTAAATAATTCGTATGATGAATTACCTTCTACCCTATTAAATACGGCACCAAATTCAACTTCAAAAAAGTAATCAACACCATCTGAATTACCACTACTATCATCACTACTACAAGCAAAGATTAATAAGCCTAAAAATAAATAGATAATTTTTTTCATTCTGTTTAGTTTAAACCAAAAATAGTGATTTATTTAAAAACCATTTTAAAATGGACATAAGTAGACAGCTTGTAGAATTATCTAAGGAATCCATTTAAAGACAGAACAATAAAATAGATAGCAGCAAATATGCATAAGCATACTAAAATATTTATTACAATACTTTTAATTTTTTCTTTCATTATGTTGATTATTAGTTTTTAAGCTAAAGTAGTAAATTAAAATAAAGTATAAAAAAGCCATCCTAAATTAATAGAATACCTCTATTTTATGGGTTTAAATGCTTGTGTATTATTATTTTTTATTCTTAAGTTTTCAAGAGAGTTTTGAACGCTAAGGTGTTCTCTTTATAATCTTTATTTATTATACTTATCATCAAAACTCTCTTGAGAACCTAACAACCAAATAAAAAAGTCAATTATAGGTAATATTAAAAATCCTCCAGTACATAAATATAAGACTCCTAATCCAATTTGTCCAAGGTAAAATCTGTGAATACCTAAATAGCCCAAGAAGATAGCTAAAAGCATTGCTGTTTTTCTACTTTTCATTAATTCGATTTTTTCCATTGTGATGATTATTAGCTATTAAGCTAAAGTAGTGTATTTAAAATAAAGCATGAAAAAAGGAAAACTACATTATTAATCAACCTTACGCATTGGTGTGGCTTAAGAAATATAAATTATATTTTTAGGAATTTCGTTTTTTAATTCGACTTAATCCTTCGGGTGTAATTCCTAAATATGAAGCAATCATATATTGGGGGACGATTTTAAAAATATTAGGTTCACTATTAATCAATTCCACATAACGCTCCTCAGCTGTTTTAAGAAAGAATGATTCGTATTTTTCTGAAATTTCTATGTATAAATTTTCAACTATACTTCTACTCAATTCTTGTATTTTTGGAAGTTGTTTATATAGCAAAAATAGATCCTTTTTGTGTATTAATGTAATTGAAGAGTTTTCCAAAGCTTTAACATAAAATTTGGACTTATTACCTAAAAGAAAACATGGATAATTAGAAATAAAGTTATTCAGAAAAAAAAAACCTCTTATATGTTCAACACCATCAATTAGGTAGAAGAAGTTAAAAAGACCTTTATCTACAAATCCAACATAATTACAAAATTCATTTTCTCTTAAAAAGTATTCCCCTTTCTTATAATGTTTTGTCACTAAAGAATTTGATAAAACTAACCATTCAGTTTCTGTTAAGTTTATATATTCCGACAATGCATTTTTAATGTTTTTTTTCAAAATTTTGATTGGTTTTATTTAGGATTTAAATGTCCAATATAAAAAACCACCCTAAATTAATAGAATGGCTTTATTTTATTTGTTTCTACTATAAGAATTTTTCTTATTTATTGTGAGATCCATCACAAAACCCATCAAGGTTTTGAGTGTTTCCGCATCCGCATTTAGGTTTATCTGACATAATAGTTATAACTTATTTAACAAATTTATAATTAAAACTCTTTAGAATGAATATTGATTAAGGCTTGTTCAAAATTAGGGTCAGGAATTAATGTGTTTTGGCTAAAACCTAATAATGTAATTCCTAAAAATAAGAGTAGAAATGGTTTCTTCATAGTTTGGGTTTAATATTTTTTGTAGATTATTTTCGAATTTAAATCTGTGATTTGTTATGTCGTTTTTTGGAGAAATAAATGAAATCTAAATGTTTTGAATATGATATTACTAGGAGTTATTTCTTTAATAAGTCAAGTTCATCAATCATTTCGTCAATCTTTGTAATTAATCTACCGTAGATTAAATAATTTGTTAATCTAAAAGAAATAATGCCAATAACTGATAAGGACATCAAAATAATAACAGAATTTATTAATAATTGTTTTAAAGAATACGTTTCTAAAATGAAATTTTTCATATTTGATTCAAAAATAAATATGCAAAGTCCTACATATCCAAAAAATGGTAAAGCAATACCTAAAAGACGAGTAGTAAATTTCACATTATTTTTTATCATTTCTTGAAGTTTACCCAAATATTGAAAGCAAGATTGACTTGTATTTATTGTGTTCAAAAACTTTAACTTCTTTCTATTTAAGAAAAACAATGATAGCATTAATGCAGATGTATATAATCCAAATAGGAGTTTCGAATTTATTATGAAAAAGATTAAAGTTATAATAGAAAGAGGAATTATACTCCAATTATCTTTTTTTGAGACTGACTTTAATTTATCCACTGTTAATATTGACTTTTTAGTATATAGGTCATTTATTACAGGAGGAATTAAGTATTTTTCATCTTGAAATCCTTCTGACCATATTTCTTCTATTGATTTATCCATTTATCTGTTTTTTTATTTGTTTTTTTATTCTTATTATTTTCACTCCGATTGAATTAGTATTTATTCCTATTATCTGAGAAATTTCTTTATAAGTCTTCTTCTCTAAATAAAGTAGAATAATTGCACGGTCAATTTCTGATAATTCTTTTATTACATCATAGAGTCTTGAGATATCATCAGAGTAATCTTTTGATTCTTCAGTTAAATCAGATTGATTAGAAAGTTGATTATAAGATTGCTCAGGACTATAGGTATCATCATGCTTTTTTTGTTTTCTCAATAAGGAAAGACATACATTTAGAGATATTCTATAAATCCAGGTAGACCACTCGGATTTATTTTTAAAATTTTCTCTACTTTTCCATATTTGCAAGCAAACTTCCTGATAATAATCTTCGTAATCTTCTTGAGAATTAGAATAAGCTCTACAGATTTTGATGATTATTCCGCTGTAAGGGAAGATATAAGTTTTATAAAAGTCTTTACTCATGTTTGCATTTTCTATGTTAGTGTCAGTACTTTAATTTTATTACACTTATTTTTAGTTTTAATTAATAATAACAGTTTTATGGATAAAATATAACCTCGCTTAAAAGTAGTATATTCGAGATAAACAATGAGCCAAAATATAAAAACGGCTACACTTTTATAGTATAACCGTTTTATTGTTTTAGTAGAGTTCTCTATTGAAATATTGAACATTAGTTTTAACAAAAGAGATTTTGAGTTAACAAACTATTTAATCAAGAAACTTATCTCTAAAGGTTATTTATAATCTCAGGGTTTATTTTTTGTAAATCTTCAACAAATTTAGTTTTGTGTTTTGGGGAAATTATAAGTTCGTCAAACTTACCATATGTGATTTCTATTCTGTCAAATGAAGCTGCAGGAGAGGAAATAATATTTGATGATTTAGAAACTTTTTTCATCTCCCCAATATTTACAGGATTATAGTTAAAAAACCCGCATTTTATATAAAGTTTTTCCTTCTCAATCTTGTAGGTGGTATTGAAAAACATATGTAAAATAAACCCATATAAGACAACCATAGTTAAAAAAAGTATAGTTGTATTGCCGTTAAAACCGTTACTTATGAATGTTGGAACCAATGGTCCAAAAAAAACTAAAAACACAACAATCAATAGTGTATAGGATACTTTAGAATAATAAATCATCTAATAAAATTAAACGTAAATATAATAAAACGGCTATACATTATAAAAGTATAACCGTTTTATTGTTTTAGTAGAAAACACATTAAAAGTGATTAATCTTATTTTGGAAAATGATTATGATTTATAATTTAAACTCCTTTATTAATCAATCTTGTTAAGATAGGATTCAATTGATTTTGCAGTATCCAAAACAGTCTTTTTAAAAGGTATGGGATTCCAATCAAATGTTTTCATTGTTAAGGATACATCACCATTATAAGTTTTACCAATAAAAGATCTCATACTTTTTGCTTCCCTATCTATATTACCTAGGAGTTTGAGTAAAAAATTAGGCGCCAACTTTGTGCTTACTTTATCATAACCATTGGATTTAAGTATTTTGGCCACCTCCTGAAAAGCGAAAGGTTCTTCAGTAGTAACAATAAATCTTTTTCCGTCTGCTTTTTCATTTTCAAGAGCTAGTACATGTATTTTAGCAATGTCTCTAACGTCTGACATATTAATAGAAGCCTGAGGAATCATAGGCATTTTTCCTTGAACCATATTTGTAAACATGCTCATTGAAGCTCCCGTTAAGTCTCCCGATAAACTTGGCCCAAAAACAGGACCTGGGTTTACGACAGCAAGTTCCATTTTAGGAGTGTCTTTCTGAGCATTAATAAAGTCCCAAGCAGCTTGTTCTGCTAAGGTTTTACTTTTTGCATAAGCAGAAACATTTTTTGCTTTTACGTTCGTCCATGATTCCGAATCGACTTTGATAGATTTATCAGCATTTTCTAACATAGAGACCATTGATGAGGTTAAAACAACTCTTTTAATACCTGCGCTTTTTGCAGCTTTTAAAGCTCTCATTGTGCCATCAACAGCCGGTCTAATGTACTGATTTTCGTCTTTTGGCTCGATATTGATAAATGGAGAGGCCACGTGCATTAAATACTCACATCCCTTCATTGCATCATCCCAACCATCGTCGCTTAACAAGTCCAACTCACAAAATTCTAAATTGTCTTTTGGATTCACTTCTTTTTTAATTGCGTCAATAACCTTTTGAGTTTTTGATAAACTTCTAACGGATCCACGGACTGAATATCCATTCTTCAATAATTCCACGGCACAGTGATTTCCTATGTAACCTGAAATACCTGTTAATAATACCTTTTTATTCATTTATGAGAAATTTTGGTACAAATATAAAAAAACGGCTACACTATAATAGCATAACCGTTTTATTGTTTTAGAAGCGGGAACTGGACTCATTTCTCCACGTTGTTCCGCAATGGTCCAAAGAGGAGAACAGAAATGACTATCCTAAATTAAGGCATAAAAAAAACCACCCTAAATTAATAGAGTGGCTTGTAATCTTAAATGGTTTTATTTTTTTTTATTAAAAACAAACTTCATAATCAGTCCTGGTATATGTTTCTTCATCACCCTCAATATCCCCATCAATACGCTGCGTAAGTGTGTATGTGCTACCATCACTTGTTACCGTAAATGTAAATAGGCCATTATCCTCTGGAAAAAGAGTAGATTGCACGAGGAGCGATATACTATTTTCTGTTTCATCCTGAATGGAAATTGTAACTGTATCACCGACTTGTGTTTCAGTAGAACCCTCTAATTCATATATAAAGCAAGCGTCATAAAATACTGCTAGGGTTTTAGAACTGTTGACAAAGGCAAGTCTTTCGCCATCATCAATAGTTTCCCATACAACACTATCGTATTTCTCTAAAAAAAGTTGGTTATCATCACTACTACAAGCAACGATTAATAAGCCTAAAAATAAATAAATAAGTTTTTTCATTGTGTTTATTTTAAAACAAAAGTAGTTAATTAAAATGAGGCATAAAAAAAGAGTAACCATTTCTGATTACTCCTTAGTAGCGGGAATTGGATTCATTTCTCCACGTTGTTCCGCAATGGGCCAAAGAGGAGAACAGCCCAAAGAAAAATAAAAGCGTACAACGCTTTCTGGTATTTTTTGTACTTCCTTAAAAGTTGAAACCTATTTCACTTTTAAAAGCACAAAAAAACCTCTTGATTTCTCAAGAGGTTTTCTTAGTAGCGGGAATTGGACTCGAACCAATGACCTTCGGGTTATGAGCCCGACGAGCTACCTACTGCTCTATCCCGCGATATTATCTAAAACAATTTACTTAGCTTTTAACTTTCGGTTCATAATGACGACCAAATCGTTTCGGACTGCAAAGATACAATCAATTTGGAACTTGACAAGTTTTTATTTTAATATTTTATACCTTTACCTTTCATAGTTTTTTTTAAAAAAACCCTTATGTCAAAACGAAAACGTATTTTACTGATTATCATTGGAATCGTATTAATTGCTTTGCTAATCCTAAGTTTTTATGCTAACTCAATCATTAAAAATAAAATTGAGGCTTTATTAAAAGAGAAAATGCCCGAGCATATAGAACTCCTTTATAAAGATATAGCTGTTCAATCATTAACTGGTACCATCTCTATTGAAGAACCTAATGTACTAATAAGAGTAAAGGACAGTAAGCTTATACAAACTCAATTAACTATGAAAAAGTTAGTAGTTGGTAATGTTAGTTATTGGGATTATTTAATCAATGGTCAAATACATGTAGGAAATATTGAATTTAAAGATTTAGAAACTATTTATTTCAAAAATCGCTTAACTCAATTAAAAGACACAGCTTCCACAAAAAAAGAAAATAAGCTACTCAACTCTATTAAAATTGATAAATTAAATATAGAAAATGCTTCAGCTATTGTTTATGACGAAACAAAAGACTCCCTATTAGTATCTTTAAAAAACACTACTATTTTAATTCAAGATATAGCATTAAATGAATCCTCAAAATCTAATTTAATACCTTTTAAATATAAAACCATAAAAATGGAAGCAGATTCTATTTTTTATAAAACTAGCATCTACGAAAATATCAACTTAAAGCATCTCTTGTTTGAGGACCAAAAATTAACACTTCATGGCTTTCACTATAAAAATAAATATTCAAAAAAAGAGTATGAGAAACTTTTAATTATTCAAAGAGATTATTACGATGTAACTGTTGAAAAATTAATTATTAATGAGCTTGCAGTAGGCAAAGAAAATGATTCTATTTTTTTAAAAACAAATCTAATTTCTATTGATAAAGCAAGTGCAGCTATCTATCGAGATAAGTTTGAAAAAGAGGAAGATCTTAGGTTAAAAAAACTGTATAGTAGAGCCATACGGGAATTGCCAATAAAACTAACGGTAGATTCAGTTTCAGTTAAAAATAGTACCATTGAGTATTCAGAGAAGTTACTCAAACAGTATCAAGCAGGCCTGCTTTCGATTAAAATTATTGATGGCGGGATCACAAATGTTAGCAATACGTATTCTTCTCCAGAAAGAACAGTCATTATTGTTGATGGAATTTTTATGAAAGAGACTCCATTCAATGCGAATTGGTCTTTTGATATTAATAATACTGACGATCAATTTAAATTTATAGGTCATGTTGGAAAATTAGAACTTTCTGATATGAATGTATTTCTGACTCCCTTATTAAATGCCAAAGTCAAAGGAGAAGTTATAGCATCTAATTTTACAATTAATGGTAATTTTGATAAATCAGTAATAAATATAAGTCAAGAGTATAAAGATGTTCATGTCATACTTTTAAACAAGAAGAAGAAGAAGAAGAAACTTTTATCTACTGTGGCTAATGTTGTTATACATCATAATAGTGGAAAAAAAGGAACTCTTTTTCACAATGGAACCACTCAGGCTACAAGAGACCATACAAAATCATTTTTTAACTATTTAGCTAAAAATTTAATAAATGGTGTGAAGGTCAACTTTTTAAAAAAAAATAATACCGTGACAAAAGAAAAAAAGAAAAAACGTAATTAGTTGATTGAATCAATTTCTTCAGTGACTAATTCCCAATTTTCCATTAACTTTTCTAATTCTTTTTTCTTCTGTTGGTAGGTATTAAAAAAGTTAGGTTTTAATATTGTTTCATCGTAATTAATTGAAAGCTCAAAATCTATATCTTTAATTTCTTTTTCAAGTTTAGTTATAGATGCTTCTGTTTTACTAAGCCTATTGTTTAAAGATTTAAGCTTTTTTTGATTTACATAATTCTCTTTACTCGATGATTTATTATCTTTTTCAGCAGCAACAGTTTTAGTTCTCTTTTCTGCTTCCCGCATATTTTGAATATTTCTCTGTTCTAAATAATAATCTATATCCCCCAAATACTCTTTTATATCGCGATCCTTAAATTCATAAATTTTGGAAGTTAATCCTTGTAAAAAATCTCTATCGTGAGAAACTAATAATAACGTTCCTTCAAACTTTATCAATGCTTCTTTTAAAACATTTTTAGATTTAATATCGAGGTGATTCGTTGGCTCATCCATTACTAATACATTGAATGGCTGCAGTAATAATTTCGCCAATGCTAAGCGATTACGCTCTCCACCTGAAAGCACCCTAACGTATTTATCAACATCGTCGCCTCTAAACAAAAAAGACCCTAAAATATCTCGTACTTTAATTCGGTTTTTTTCATTAGCAGCATCAATCATAGTATCTAAAACTGTCTTAGACCCGTCTAAATAATCAGCTTGATTTTGAGCAAAATATCCAATTTCTACATTATGACCTAAATTTAGCTCTCCACTATAGGAAACATCTCCAACGATACATTTCGCAAGTGTTGATTTACCTTGTCCATTCTGTCCAACAAAAGCTATTTTACTATTTCTTTCTAATAATAAACTTACATCATGAAGCACCTTTTTATCATCATAATTTTTAGAAACATTTTCTATTTCAATAACTACTTTTCCAGGAACAACAGAAATAGGAAAACTCAAAGACATGACACTATTGTCGTCTTCGTCAACTTCAATTCTATCAATCTTGTCAAGTTTTTTTATTAAAGACTGAGCCATTGTTGCCTTAGAGGCTTTTGCTCTAAATTTTTCAATTAATTTTTCTGTTTGCTCTATTTGCTTTTGTTGATTTTTTTGAGTTGCTAATTGCTGCTCTCTCAATTCTTTTCTTAACACTAGATACTCGGTGTAAGGTTTATTGTAATCATATATTCTACCAAGTGAAATTTCAATAGTACGATTGGTGATGTTGTCTAAAAACATTTTATCATGAGAAACAATAACTATTGCTCCTGCATAATTTTTTAGAAAATCTTCCAACCATAAAATAGATTCAATATCTAAATGGTTTGTTGGCTCATCTAGTAATAAGATATCATTGTTTTGCAATAATAACTTTGCCAACTCAATTCGCATTCTCCAACCTCCAGAAAAAGTATCGGTAGCCATATTAAAATCTTCACGTTGAAAACCTAAACCTTGTAACACACGTTCTGTGTCTCCTTGGTAATTATAACCTCCGTGAATTTCATATTGATGCTGTACATCATTTAAGTCCACCATTAATTGATGATAGTTTTCACTTTCGTAATCGGTACGTTCCGCTAGTTGATGATTAATATTTTCTAACTGATTTTCTAATTGTTTAATTAATTTAAAAGCTTCATACGCTTCTTCAAGTACCGTTCTACCTTTTACAAAGTCTATATCTTGTTTTAAAAAACCAATTGAAATTTGTTTGTCGGAAGCAATTTGTCCTGTATCATATTCTTGCTCTCCTGATAATATTTTTAATAAGGTCGATTTTCCAGCACCATTTTTACCAACTAATCCTACCCGATCACCCGAGCGCAACTGAAAAGTGATTCCTGAAAATAAATCGTCTCCTTGAAATGAAACGGTAAGATTATGAATATTGAGCATCTAAAAAATATTTTTGCAAAGATGCTTATTTTTTTTGCAAAAAAAAGCACCAATTACCATTTGTAATACCTTTTTATATCCATCTCTTTAGGAAGCTCTAAATCGTTTTCAATATAATCGTACAGGCTTTTAGCTAAAGATGGGGCAGATGTAATACCTCGAGTACCTAAACCATTAAAAAACACTTTATTTTCACAATCTAACAAGGTCCCTAAGAAAGGACGTCGATCTCTAGTTGTGGGTCTAATTCCTGCAACTTGATCTACAACTTCAAAGTTGCAGTTTATAATAGTTTTTAGTTTGTTGATCATTTCTTCTTTCGCATTTTGGGTTGTCTTTACAGAATGATCTTCTCTATCATAGGTTGCACCAACCTTATACAAATCCTTGGTCAATGGAATCATAAAAAGAGAGGCTTTCAGCATAGAATACAGCTTTAATTCTGGCGATTTTATATATATATATTCCCCTTTATTTGGTATAACTAAGGGCGCATTACTAATTTTTGTTTTACTTGGGAAATAAGGATTGTTTTTAGCAGATACCCCATCACAAAAAACTATTTTTTTAGAAATAACATCTTTATAAAATACTTCATCGATAGTTACCCGAAGGGAATTGTAATTAAAAACTTCATTCTTTAATTGTTTTTTCTTAAGTAGGTAGTTTTTATAATTTTCAATCAATACGACTGGATTAACCTTTCCAGTATTATTTACTTCACCAAAACCAAACGGTGCATTGATATTTAGATTTTTATTTTTAATTACTTTAGGTTTTAAAAAGAATTCTAATTCCTTTTTATCACTTGCAACCATCCAGTTATTTTGTTCTTCAATACTATTAAAAATTCTTAACATTGACATTTTTTCAAACAATGGAATTCCTAATTTAATCGCTAATTTTTCATAAAATTTAATGGAGGTTTCCAAGTGTTCTTTAGCATTCCAAACTGGAGTAAATCTTTTTAATACAACAGGATTAATAACTCCTGCAGAAACTTTGGTTGACGAAACATTCCCCGTGTCATATACTATAAATGTTTTTTTATTCTTTTCTAGTTCTTCACAGAATGTGATTCCAGCTATTCCTAATCCTACAACGATATAGTCAATTTCTTTCATTTTACAAATATACTTTCTTCCTCATAAAAAAAGCCCTGAAACTAAAGTTTCAGGGCTTTTAATTTATTTATAAGACTACTTTGTTAGTAATTCCACATATCAATTTCAATATTTCTAATGGATTCTTTAATTCTATCTGATTCCATTAATTGCATCAATGCATTATCATTGATGTAATCGTTAATCTGTCTATCTCCTAAATCATTGTCTTCCTTATATATCACAGCATTAAATCTTCTTGAATTTAATAAATGATCATATGTAATAGGCCTTGAAGTATTCTTCCTGTTAAAAGCTTTTGCTTTATGTAACACATCCCTTGCAGAAGGGAACCAAATCCAAAACAACTCAACTTTAGTATCTGATGCTGCATCTGGAAAGGCTTTTGAACGTGCTTCATTAGCAACGGGTGCTAATCCTAATAATCGGTATTTAAGATCTCCTGAACGCTTATCCAAGTACCAAGTACCTCGTATTCTCCACTCTTCAATATCAGCAGCATCCAATGTAAACTTTCGAATGTATTGAGGATCTATAGCTTCTCCAGCATTAAATTGAGAAATACCTAAATCTGTTGTATCTGAATATACCAAAGATGCTTCAATATCATTTAAAGTTCTCTTTTCAGTAAAATAGGAATCTGCATATAAATGCTCTATTGTTTGATTTTTGATATTTTTAATTAAAACATCATATAAAGAACGTCTTTCCAAACCAATGTTATTGGTATCTATTGGATAATATAATGGGAAGTTTACACGCTCATCAAGATCAATAATTTCCCAAGTAGATTTAGACCATAAAATATCACGGTCGTCAATATAACCATAAGGCAATGGACTATCATTGTCATAAGCTAATTGATCTTCGGTTTTTACACCGATCTCCTCAGGCGTCTTTGCATTAAGTACATTCAATTGAGCAAATACACTAACTGATGTCATCAATAGACAAAAAACACTCAAAACAACATTTTTAATATTCATAAAATAAATTTTTTATTCTAGTTTGTTAATTCAACAAAGACTGGAGTAATTCTAGGCAACTTATAACTTGAATTTCCTGCAATTTTTGCATTTATATCAAATATCTGAACCGTCTCTCCCCTTTTTGCTCTTTTTAAAGCTCCTTTTGCTTGTGCATTTAATTTATCACCAGAAACTGTAACTGTAGGCTGTCCTGCTACTTTAAAGCTAAATCCTGTTACTTTAAGTTTAAGATCAAAATCAAAATCTAGTAACATAGCTCCTATACTTGAAATCTCTAAACCTTGACGTTGCATACGTACAGGCCCTCCATTACCATCTTCTCCTCGAATAGTACCTGTTGGTCTTGGTATGTCTTTAATTCTAAAAACTTTACTGGATGGAAATGATTTTCCATCAATAGTTCCAGTTACATTAATTTTAACTTCCCTTCCTTTTACAGTGGTAACGTCCATGACGTAAGCACTACCAGAACCTCTTGATAATCCAGGAGCGTTTGCATTTACATTATTATTAGGAACTCCGTCCATAGAAATAGTTAATGGATTTTTCACTCCTCTATACACAACATTCATTTTATCTGCTGAAATAGTTGCAGAATTAGGAGGAGATATCGTTGAGAATGATCTGTTTACAGGCACATCAGTTTCTTTTCCATCTTCTAGAAAAACTAGTTTCCCTTCTAATTTGTGTTCACCTGCATTACCTGCACTTACAGCTAAAACAACTCTACCACCTTCAAAAGAAAAATCTTTTCCTTGTTCTAATTTTCTACCATCTAAAGTTAATTCAGCTCTGTTTGGAACAGTTTTGTCATCTACACGACCTAAAACAATAGCTCCATCAAATACTTCACCAGTATAATAAGCAGATTTTGGCGACTCTAAAAGCGTTGTGTATTGTGACATCGCTAAAGCGGAAGCTTGCTGACCTGCTAATATTTTAGAAAGCAATTCACTACTGTTAGATTTGATATCGGTTTGTATCTGAGTTAGCTTTGTCATAGAAGCAATCATTGGAAAACCTTCAAAATTATAGTTTAGCCAATTTATTTTCTCTCCATCTCTATTTAAAACTGGTTCTGTAGAAAAATTACTTTCTATGGATGCTCCTACACTTGGATATTCTTCTCCAAAAAGCGCAAGCATTCCAGTGCGATAATCGTTCATTTCAGCTAAAAACTCTTTACCTCCAGGTTTTAAATTATCTCCTTGGAAAAATTTGGTATCTAAAAAATCTGGCTGATCTTGTACTTCATAATTATCAAAATCGTCAGCTTTTACCGTTTTCATCATTTCGGATTTAAGATTCACTAAATAGCTATCAAGTTTATCAGTAATAACAACTGCCTGATCTGCCTTAGCTTTTACTGCAGCGTATTGTTCTGGCTGATCTTTAGCTTTTATAGCTAAACTAGCATAAAAGGCTTCATTTCGCGATTGGGTTGCTGTATTCGCAATAGTAAGTTTCGTATTTAACAAACCAAAAGCAGATAATACTTCTTTTGACATATTTAAAGCTAACATTGCAATGAAAACCAAATACATTAGGTTAATCATTTTTTGTCTTGGGGATAGATTTCCTCCTGCCATTTTAATTTCTTTTTAAGAATTTATATTATAATTACAGTTAAAAACCGCCTTAATTTTTACTTCCCATTGCAGATAACATACCGCCATATACTCCATTTAATGAAGAAAGATTAGTAGTTAAGCTTTCCATTTGATTTTTTAGTTGTTCCGTATTTTCAGCTACCTGATCATTCATTTCAGCTTGACGACTAGAAGATTCTACTTGAACTTTATACAAACTATTTAGCGATTCCATCTGTGCAGCCGCTAATGCCATTTCTTCACCATACTTCTTAGTAGAATTAATTGCATTTGTAGTAGGTACCATGTGTTTCGCTGTTTCCTCAAAAGAACGAATACTTTCAGAAAGACTTCCCATTAATTCAACATCGATGTGAGCACCTTTAAGCATTTCATCTAATTTTTTTGATAAGATTCCCTCTGCATCTGGAGAACCATCTTTATTATTATCTTTTCCCATATGTCCAGCTAGTTCAGGATAAACTAAAGACCAATCTAAGTCATCATCAACTGGTTCAAATGCGGAAACGGCAAAGATTAAAGCTTCTGTAATTAATCCCACTGCTAATAATATCCCACCATTTAGTGGCCCTATTTCCCAGTGAAGAATTTTAAATAATGCTCCGATTATTACGATAGAGGCTCCTAAACCGTAAGCCATATTAAATAATTTTTTTGTAGATTTTGATTGTGCCATAGTAGTGTTGAGTTTATAAGTTAAGTTTGGTTTTAATTTTTTTTAAGATTTAACGAGCGTCTCCTAGTTTTTCATTTAATACAACGTCAGTTCCCATATAATCTTGAACATTCCTGAAGCCAATATAACTTCTAGCAGAATCAGCATATTCATAATCTCTGGAACTTACCTGCAAGAAATAAGCGATATCTTTCCAAGATCCTCCACGTAAAACTTTTCGCAGGTTTGCGGTGTCATTTACATTTGGGTTCATATTAGATGAAAAATCGTAAGAAGAAGGTTCGTAAGATGAGTCTACCCATTCTGACACATTCCCTGCCATATTATAAAGACCAAAACCGTTAGGTTCGTAGGATTTAGCTTCCACTGTATACAATGCCTGATCAGCTGCATAATCTCCACGTAATGGCTTAAAGTTTGCTCTAAAGCATCCACGATCATTTTTTGTATAAGGACCACCCCAAGGATATGTAGCGGATTGAAGACCACCACGAGCAGCATATTCCCATTCGGCTTCACTAGGCAATCTAAATGAATTTATTTGTTGGCGTCTTCTAGATTTTTGATAAGAGTTTTTATATAACGTTCTCCAAGCAGAAAAGGCTTTAGCCTGTCTCCAACTAACACCTACTACAGGATAATCTCCATATGCTTGATGCCAAAAATAATCATTATGCATTGGTTCGTTATAAGAATAGTTATAATCTTTTATCCAAACTGTAGTATCTGGGTAAATATTAACATCTTCTTTAATGATAAAATCTTTTCTACGTTTACTGCCATCTCTTGCTGCAGCTTGCATGTCCATGTAAGTATACTGGAAATTTAATTTTGTAACATCAATAGTACGTTGCCCATTATATGATTCTTCCGAAGGAATATACATAGTATCCATTACCTCAGCATAGTATTCATCTGGGTAGTTAGCGGTATCCCATTGAATATCTAAGTTATTATTAATTTTTCTACCTGCATAGAAATCATCACCCATCCCAAAATAATTATCATACATGTATTGATCATATGGAGACATTTCCTCATTCTCTTGATCAACAAAAGCAAATTCTCCAATACCTTCATCACCTGGCGTAGCACCAACTTCATCTGCTAGAATTGCTAATTTTAATCTTACTGTTGAATCACGAACCCAATAAACGAACTGACGGTACTCTGCATTGGTGATTTCAGTTTCGTCCATGTAGAAAGAGCGAACTGTAACTGTCTTAGTTGGCGCATCGTTTACAGCTACAAAATCATCATCTGATTTACCCATAATAAACGATCCTCCAGGCACAAGTGTCATGCCAAAGGGCTTCTCTGGGTGCCACTGTTTTCCTTGAGTTCCTACCAATTCTCCGCGATCACTGGTATTACAACTATATAATGTAAAAATAATCGCAGTAAATGCAATAAGCTTTTTCATAGATATTTAGGTTAAATTATCGAGATTTTTAAGGGAGTAAACCTATTTATAAAATATTTAAAAAACAACATATTTCTTAAAAAAACCTTCAATTCTCGATATTAATTTAGTTTGTTTGTATTATAGTTCATTTTTTCGGCGGGCTTTAATCCACCTTTCAGGTATTTCCTGATTACAAGCACTCAAATAATCGCCATAAGTGCAAGGTAATAACGTTTCTCTTTTTAATTTATTATTAACATTTGAAAAAAAAGGTAATTCTATCCACCATCGACCGGTTTTATTGCTTTTTTTAAATATTAATATATCATCTTCAATCGGTACTTTATAGATTACGTACTGTGTTTCGTTACTAAAATCATCATCAGAAACTCTAAAGCTAAACCCTTCAATAAAATACCAAAAAATTTGTGCAATTAACATAGCAGCGCTTTTTGAATTTTTAAAATCTTTTAATTCATAGACCCCAAAAGATGTTACTTTATTGCTTATTCCAGCATATCGAGAAATTGCACAAATCTCTCTGCCGTCAAATCCATTTGGGCTTCTACTATTTTTATAACTTAAATCAGCACTTTTTATTGTTCCAATATCTAAAAAAACCATATCAGAATTTCTTAAAATAGGTTCAACCAAAGTAATATCTGCAGTAACTTCTCCCAATCGGTAACCATCAAAAAATAATTTTTCCATGAGTTGGATTTCTTCTGGAGAATTATAATAAGATTGATACCCAATGTTACTATAATTAAACAAACTATAAGGTTTGTCTACTATAATTTTTCCTACAAAAGACTTATTAGTCATTGGTTGATCCGCATCACCCAAATCAAACTTACTGTCAATATTGGTAATATTTACCATATTTCCTGAAAAATCGTAAGCCCTATATTGAGAATAGGCTAAATCTTGACTTCCGCAAAGTAAAAGTGGTGTTATATCTTTTTTTAGAAGTTCCTCCATAACGGTCTTCATTGCAAAATGTGTATCCTGCACAGATTCTCCCTTTTCAATATCACCCATATCGATGATACTATAGGGCCAGTTACCTGGATATAATGAGTATAATGATTTTCTTATTTCATCAAAGCATATTTCTTCTCCAATAAAATCAACATCACTTCTATTTTCCTTAACTCCAAGTATTGCAAACTTGACATTTTCTAAATCTGGTAATTCTCCAGTATTGGCATGAACTCGAATGTTTTTTCCAAGAACACCATTTGGCAATACTTCTCTATGAGCAAGAACAGTTTTAGAAACTGGAGTAAGGAATTCTATCATTATTTTTTCTTAGCTGCTGGTTTTTTCTTAGCTGCTGGTTTTTTCTTAGCTGCTGCCTTTCTCTTTGGTTTCTTTTTTTCAAATATACCCAAAGCATTTTCTAAAGTCATTTTATCAGCATTTGTCGTTTTAGGAAGTTCAATTTTAGTTTTTCCTTTAATAAGGTTGAAACGTCCCCATCTTGCTTTTTCTAGTCGAATTCCTTCATCCGTCCAGTTATGAATCAATTTATCGATTTCTTTTTGCTTTTTAGCTTCAATTAATTCAACGATATCAGCATCAGTAAGATGCTCAAAATCATATTTTTTATTAACATTGATAAACAAATTATTCCATTTTATAAATGGTCCAAATCTTCCTGTTCCTTTTTGTACTGGCAGTTCTTCATACACATAGATAGGAGCGTCTGCTTTTCTTTTTTCTTCGATAAGCTCTTTTGCACTATCCATGTCTACATCTAATGGATCCATTCCTTTTGGAAGTGAAATAAACTTAGAGTCAAACTTAATATAGGGACCAAAACGACCATTATTGATTTGAACTTCAAAACCATCATACATACCGAGATCCTTTGGAAGCTTAAACAAATCCATCACCTCTTCAAATGTCACTTGATGTAATTGTTGATCTGGACGTAGACTTGCAAATTTCTTTTCTTCATCATCTGGAGCCCCTATTTGAGCCATAGGACCAAATTTTCCTAAACGTACTAAAACTGTCTTTCCAGATTCAGGATCCTTACCTAGGATACGTTCTCCACTTTCTCTATCAGCATTTTCGGTTACATTTTCAATTTGTGGATGGAATTTTTTATAAAAATCCTTCATCATATGCTTCCAATCCTCATTTCCTTCAGCTATATTATCAAAATTTTCTTCAACTTTGGCTGTAAAATTATAATCTAAAATATATTCAAAATGTTCAACAAGAAAATCATTTACAATCATTCCTATATCTGTAGGCACTAACTTTCCCTTATCAGAACCAATCACTTCAGTCAGCATATTATCTTTTACATCATCCATTAATGTTAACTGTAAATAACTGCGTTCTACTCCTTCAATAGTTCCTTTTTCTACATAATTACGATTGATGATGGTCGAGATTGTTGGCGCATAGGTAGAAGGTCTTCCTATACCTAATTCTTCCATTTGCTTAACCAAAGATGCTTCCGTATAGCGATAAGGTGGTCTCGTAAATCGTTGTGTAGCTGTAATATATTTTTTTAACAAGCTATCGCCAACTGCTAATTTTGGCAACATACCCTCTTGTTCCTCATCTTCTAAATCGGTTCCTTCTAAATAAACCTTTAGGAAACCATCAAATTTAATCATTTCTCCATTTGCTACAAATTGTTCTGCAACTGACGCACTACTAGCAATCTTTACATTGGTACGCTCTAATTGAGCATTACTCATCTGTGAAGCTATGGTACGTTTCCAAATTAGAGAGTATAGTCTTTCTTGATCATAATCACCACTTATAGTATGTCTTGACATATCTGTTGGACGAATTGCTTCGTGAGCTTCTTGGGCTCCTTTAGCTTTACCTTTAAAATTTCTAGGGGTACTATATTCTTTACCAAAGGAATTTGATATTTCTTCTTCAGCAGCTTGTTTTGCATCATTAGAAAGATTAACACTATCGGTTCTCATATAGGTTATAAGACCCGCTTCATATAATCGCTGAGCAATGGTCATTGTTTTTCCTACTGAATAATATAATTTTCTTGAAGCTTCTTGTTGAAGTGTTGATGTTGTAAAGGGGGGTGCTGGTGATTTTTTTGCTGGTTTTTTTACTAAATCTGAAACATTATAGCTAGCTCCTATATTCTTAGTTAAAAAATCACGAGCATCCTTTTCAGTTTTAAAATTCTTAGGAAGTTTTGCTTTGAACTTACTTCCAGTATTATTAGTAAATTCTGCTACAATTCTAAAAGAAGCAACAGGCTTAAAAACTTCAATTTGTCGCTCGCGTTCAACAATTAATCGAACCGCTACCGACTGAACCCTTCCTGCCGAAAGCCCTCCTTTAACCTTTCTCCATAAAACGGGAGATAATTCATAACCAACCAGCCTATCCAATACTCTTCTGGCTTGTTGTGCATTGACAATATTGTAATTTATTTTTCTTGGATTTTCAATCGCTTTTAGTATGGCTGTCTTTGTGATCTCATGAAAAACAATTCGCTTCGTATTGCTCTCTGTTAAATTTAAACTTTCTGATAAGTGCCAAGCAATTGCCTCTCCTTCTCGATCCTCATCACTGGCTAACCAAACCATTTCAGCTTTTTTAGCTTGCGATTTTAATTCTTTAACTAAACTTTTTTTATCGCTTGGTATGATATATTTGGGCGTAAAATCTCCGTCTACATCTACACCTAGTTCCTTAGAAGGAAGATCGGCGATATGACCAAAACTTGACGCTACTTTAAAATCTTTGCCTAAATATTTTTCTATTGTTTTTGCTTTTGCTGGGGACTCAACAATCACTAAATTCTTTGCCATATTCAGTTTTATTTAGTCAACAAAAGTATATGAATTTTTTAAAATTCAATTTTTAAAAACCAAAAAAAGTAAATTTATTATCATATTCTAATTGTTGTATCGCATCAAAAAGACTTTTATAAACAACCCCTTAACTCCAACAAAAACGATGGTTTCTTTATAAAAATAACAAATAAAAACACCTTATAAATAAGCAGTGAAAAATAATCTAACAAAACAAAGTATTAGACCTAATTGAGCAATTATAGCAGTTGTTTCTAAACAATGTTATAAAAAAGAATACTGCCATTATGTCATAAATATCAATTAAATTGTATCTTTGTTATATCTTAATAAAACAGGCATATTAATTGAGAATTAATTATTCCCATGTTTAATAGGCAAAGAATAACATTAAAATGATCTCCGCTTAGCGAAGAAACCTATGGAAAAAATTATTGATGAAGAGAAACAAGGCGAAGCTTTAATTCTAGATACTAATAAAAAAAATAACCGTAATTTATTTATAGAAAGTTATGGTTGTGCAATGAATTTTAGCGATAGTGAAATTGTCGCTTCTATCTTAGCTAATGAAGGTTTTAATACTACTCAAAACCTTGAAGATGCCGATTTGGTTCTTGTCAACACATGTTCTATTAGAGATAAAGCAGAACAAACCATTCGAAAACGTTTGCAAAAATACAATGCTGTAAAAAAAATAAACCCAGGAATGAAAGTGGGGGTATTGGGCTGTATGGCCGAACGTTTAAAAGAAAAATTTTTAGAAGAAGAAAAAATAGTTGATTTAGTGGTGGGTCCAGATGCCTATAAGGATCTTCCTAATTTAATAAAAGAAGTAGATGATGGCAGAGATGCCGTAAATGTAATTTTATCTAAAGACGAAACTTATGGAGACATTTCTCCAGTGCGATTAGGAGGTAATGGAGTGACCGCATTTGTAAGTATTACAAGAGGTTGCGACAATATGTGTACTTTTTGTGTAGTTCCTTTCACCAGAGGGAGAGAAAGGAGCAGAGATCCTCAAAGCATCTTGGAAGAAGTCCATGATCTTTCACACAAAGGTTATAAAGAAATCACTTTATTGGGTCAAAATGTAGATAGTTATTTATGGTATGGCGGAGGTCTTAAAAAGAATTTCAAAAAAGCTTCAGAAATGCAAAAAGCTACCGCAACAAATTTTGCTCAACTACTAGACCTAGTTGCAACAGCAGCACCTAAAATGCGTTTGCGTTTTTCCACATCCAACCCACAAGATATGGAGATTAACGTTTTGCATACCATGGCGAAACATAAAAATATATGTGACTACATACATTTACCTGTTCAAAGTGGTAGTACCAGAATATTAAAAGAAATGAATAGACAACATACCCGAGAAGAGTATATGAAATTGATTGATAACGTCCGTGAAATTCTACCAAACTGTACGATATCTCAAGATATGATTACTGGTTTTCCGACAGAAACCGAAAAAGACCATCAAGATACTTTGAGTTTAATGGAATATGTAAAATATGATTACGGTTATATGTTTGCTTATTCTGAAAGACCAGGAACTTTAGCAGCTAGAAAAATTAAAGATGATGTCCCAGAAGAAGTTAAAAAAAGAAGGTTATCAGAAATTGTTGCACTGCAAAGAGCTCATTGCGCATATAGAACAGAAGCTTTTGTTGGCGATACTTTCGAAGTGTTAATTGAAAAAGAATCTAAAAAAAGTGATCAGCACTGGGCAGGAAGAACATCACAAAATACCATGGCAGTTTTTCCCAAGAAAGATTATAAAGTTGGAGAATTTGTAATGGTAAAAATATCAGATTGCACCAGCGCCACACTTATTGGCGATGGAATTGGGTATCCTGATAATAATTAATGGATAACCAAAAATAAATAGAGATTAACAAAAATAAGATCCCCGCCTTCGCGGGGAAGAATTATGGAATCAGTACAAGCAACAAAACAACGTTTCGGAATAATTGGAAATGATCCAAACTTAAATAGAGTAATCGAAAAAGCAATTCGCGTGGCTCCAACAGATATTTCTGTTTTAGTAACTGGA
>Ga0209302_10000218_pt1 | contig 35842 bp, 55 predicted proteins | sample ArcOceMetagenome_2_FD_187445 | JGI IMG/M metagenome (GOLD analysis project Ga0209302, IMG submission 187445) | Marine eukaryotic phytoplankton communities from Arctic Ocean - Arctic Ocean ARC135M Metagenome (SPAdes) (version 2) | ecosystem: Environmental > Aquatic > Marine > Oceanic | place...
GGTGATAGGGCTAGAGCGCAACGGTCAGGCTGCTGACCCTATCGAGCGTAACACCACCAACGTCAGGGTGCTAAAGAATCGCTTTTGTGGCACTACTGGGCCTGCGGGCGGTTTGCTATTCAATGCCAAGACGGGTAGAATGGTAGAAATCAAAGAAGAGGCACTGTAATATGAGATGCGTATCCTGCGACAAGCTACTATCGGATTTTGAAGCAACCAGAAGATCAGTACAGAGCAAAGATTATGTAGAAATGTGCAACGATTGCTTCTACTTTGCTGAAGACGAAATAGCTACGCTTTCCAGAGAAGACCTGAGAAGTGAATCAGATAACTTTATTAAGGAGCAAGAGTATGAGCAAGATTGGCGGTTGGATTTTGGAGAATCAGGAAACACGGAACTGGATTAAGACTGTTAACCCTTATGACAGACATAGCAACACTGAACTGGGAAACTTAAATGATAACACTGGACATAGAAACGAACTACAGCCACGATATAATCTGGTGCGTGGTAACGCAGGACGTAGCTACTGGGGAGCAGTCAAAACACACAGACGCTTCTACTCTGTTGCCTGTGATTGAGCAAGCAGACGGTGTTGTCGGACATAACCTTATAGGCTTTGATGCGCCAGTGCTAGAGAAGGTCTGGGGGCTTACTATACCTACAGGCAAACAGCACGACACACTGGTAATGAGCAGACTGTGGAACCCATCTCTGGAAGGTGGTCACAGTTTAGACGCATGGGGTAAGCGTTTTGGTGACGAGAAGATAGAATTCAGTGACTATGACGGTGGTTTAACCCCAGAAATGATGGAATATTGCAGACAAGATGTTAAATTAACCACTATGCTGTATAAACACTTACTAAACCAACTAGATATGGAGGGATTTACAGGCGAATGCGTAGATTTAGAAGAGAAGGTCGCTATCATTATGGCGCAACAGGAACGCAACGGCTTCATGCTAGACGTAGAACCTGCAACCTTGCTATGGCAAGACATAACACACAGGATGAGGCAGATAACAGCGGAACTACAGATAGTGTTCCCACCAATAGTGGAGGAGAGGTGGTCAGAGAAGACGGAGAAACGTCTGAAGGACAGAGTAACTGAGTTTAATGTTGGATCACGTAAGCAGATAGCAGAGCGTCTACAGGCTGTTGGTGTGAAGTTCAAGAAGACCACAGAGAAAGGCAACATAATAGTAGACGAGAAAGTTCTGGAGGGCATAGACATACCAGAAGCCAAGCTAATCCATGAGTATTTAATGCTACAGAAGCGTTCAGCGCAGATAGATTCCTGGTTATCCTTTGTCAATGACGGCAGAGTGCATGGTAGAGTGATTACCAACGGTGCAGTGACAGGGCGTATGACCCACCACAGCCCTAACATGGCCCAATGCCCCGCAGTAACAGTGCCTTACGGCAAAGATATGCGTTCGTTCTGGTGTGTTCCTGAAGGATACAAGCTAGTAGGCATAGACGCTAGTGGTTTAGAACTGCGTATGCTTGCACACTACATGCGTGACGATAACTACACCAAAGAGATACTCAACGGTGACATACACACTGCCAACATGAAGGCAGCAGGGCTAGACTCACGCCCACAAGCGAAAACATTTATTTATGCATTTCTTTATGGCGCAGGCGCGGCTAGAATAGGTCAGGTGGTAGGTGGTGGTTACAAGGAAGGTGAGAAGCTGATAAACTCCTTCCTGCGTAACACGCCTGCATTGGCTAGGTTGCGTGAGAGAGTAGCTAAGTTTGCTCTAGCAGGCACATTGCCTAGCTTAGATGGTAGACTGCTTAGAGTCAGGAGCGAACACGCAGCACTTAACACACTGTTACAGGGTGCAGGAGCCGTGGTAATGAAGAAGGCACTGGTGCTACTAGCATCTCGCTTATCGACATACGATATACCCTACAAGCTAGTGGCGAATGTACACGATGAATTTCAGATAGAAGTACCAGAGAATTTTGCTGACGTAGTTGGCAAAGCAGCAGTAAGAGCCATCAGGGATGCAGGAACGGAATTAAGTCTGCGCTGTCCACTTGATGGGAAGTACAATGTAGGAAACAATTGGGCAGAAACACATTAATATGTTATACTAACTATGTACAATAACCATAAGGTAAATACTATGTCAGAAGCTAAACCAGTAACAATCAACGCAGACATTATGTGGGCAAGTCTTAACGAGCCTAACCGTATGTCTGGTAAGTACCAGATCGACCTCACTCAGTTGTCTGCTCCCGCTATGGAAGCATTGGAGATGATGGGTCTGGGAGTACGCAACAAAGCAGGGCAGGGAGACTTTATTACATGCAAGTCTAACAACCCCATCCGTGCGTATGACAGTGACGGCAACGAGATCAAAGGTATCCTGATTGGCAACGGCTCTAAAGCCAAGGCAGTTATCGGATACTACGATTGGAAGTCACCCGCAGGTCAAGCAGGACGCAGCGCATCGTTGCTGAAGCTAGTCGTTACAGACCTCATCGAGTTCAACGGTGGTGCTGAGATGGACGAAGTAGCTATGGACGAAGCCTTGTGATCTTAATTGATGCAGACATACTGGTCTATCGCATAGGTTGGTCGTGCAACGAAGAGTCTGAGAAGACAGCCCTCAATACCATAGACGGCTTTATCGCAGACCTTCTGATGCAGCTTAACGCTGACGAAGAAACCTCGCACTATGTTCTGTATCTCACTGGTCGTGGCAATTTCAGGAACGAATATGCCATTACCGCTCCATACAAAGGCAACCGCAAAGATAAAGAGAAGCCAGTGCATATACAGGCACTACGGGATCACCTTATCAACAAGTGGGCAGCTTTAGTCACCGACAATGAGGAAGCTGATGATGCAATAGCAATCGCAGCCACTACTCACGGTGACAAGGCTGTAATGGTGTCGTTGGATAAAGACTTTGACCAGATTCCTGGTTGGCACTACAACTTTGTAAAGAAACTCAGATACTACGTCACGCCAGAAGAGGGCTTGCACTTCTTTTACCGCCAGATACTAATGGGTGATCGCATAGATAACATCGTAGGTATTCACGGCATAGGTGAGAAGAAGTCAGCCAAGTTGTTAGAGGACTGCAAGAATGAGCAGGACTACTACGACAAGTGCGTAGAGATGTTGGAGAGTGAGGAACGTGTGATAGAGAACGGTAGGCTACTGTGGCTCAGACGCTACGAAGGACAGATATGGGAGCTACACAGTGCCCAATAACGGCAGGTGGACAGAGGCACGTTTCCGTTCCTTTATTATCTCAGCACTGCGAGGCGCTCATGGTAAGTGGGGTGTCAAGCACGATGCTAAGAAGTCAGCATGGGTGCGGAGAGGTGTTTACAAGTGTGCAGGGTGCAAGAAAGAAGGCTCTGCTACACTACCACCACTAGCAGGACGTACACGCAAGAGAAACAACGCAGCAGTAGATCATATAGACCCAGTAGTACAACCAGAAGTCGGTTTCGTAGATTGGAACACCTACATAAACAGAATGTTCCTAGAAGCGTCAGGCTATCAAGTGCTGTGTTATAAATGTCACGCTGCTAAGACAGCAGAAGAACGACTGAGAAGGAAAAAGAAATGAGAGATTTAACTGTAGACTTGTTGAACGAGTTGTTTGAATACGATAAAGAGACTGGAAAGTTATATTGGAAAGCTGCCAGACAGGGAGTAACTGTAGGGAAAGAAGCAGGCGCTCTTGACAAGGAGGGCTATAGTATTTTAAGGATTAACTACAAGCGTTACAGGACACATCGAGTCGTGTTCCTGATGCACAAAGGATATCTACCTTTTGTTTTAGATCATATTGACGGGGATAGGGCAAACAACCGTTTAGATAACCTACGCCCTGCTAGTCTAAGCCAAAATCAACACAATCGAAAACTAAACAAGAATAACAAGTCTGGCTTTAAAGGGGTTAGTTATAACAGCAAATCAAAAATGTTTTTCGCTTCTATAAAGCACCAAAGAAAAACAATATTTCTAGGTAGGTATAGCACTCCAGAAGAAGCAGACAAAGTAGTAAGAGCAGCCAGAGAAGAACTACACGGCAACTTTGCCAACCACGGAGATCAGTAATGACTAAGCATCTAGTAATACCAGACACACAGGTAAAACCAGGAGATAGGGCTGATCACCTACGTTGGGCAGGCGAGTACGCAGCAGAGAAGAAGCCTGACGTTATTGTCCACATAGGCGATCACTGGGACATGCCTTCTCTAAGCAGCTATGACGTAGGTAAGAAGTCTTTTGAAGGCAGACGCTACGTCAATGATGTGGAAGCAGGCATCAACGCTATGCATAAGTTCCTAGAGCCTATACAGCGTGAGCAAGAACGCTTAGTCCGTAACAAGCACAAGCAATGGAATCCTCGACTAGTCTTCACTCTAGGCAACCATGAGTACCGTATAGAGAGAGCTATTGAGTCAGACCCAAAGCTAGACGGGCTTCTGAAGTACGGAGACCTCATGCTAGAGGAGATGGGCTTTGAAGTTGTACCGTTCCTACAGCCTATTATCATTGATGATATAGCCTACTGCCATTACTTTACCAGTGGTGTGATGGGCAGGCCAGTCAGTAGCGCAAAACTCATGTTGTCTAAGAAGTTTATGTCGTGTATCATGGGACACGTTCAAGACAGAGACATTGCCTACGCACGTAAAGCAGACGGAACTAACATGCTTGGTCTATTTGCAGGGATCTACTACCAACACGATGAGGAGTACTTAAACGCTCAGACTAATGGAAGTTGGTCAGGTGTGTGGATGCTGAATGAAGTGGTTAACGGAGGCTGTGACGAATTGCCTGTTAGCATAAACTATCTACGAGAGAAGTACGGAGACTAACATGGCTCTCACCTATTACGATTTACTAGAGAAGCTAAAGACATTGGATGAACTAACATTACTAGAAATACTGAATATAACGTCAGAAGAACTGGTAGATGTCTTTAGCGATAGAATCAACGATAAATTTGCAGAACTAGAACAGGATTTTAGACAATGAGACTAAATGACGCAACACCTAGCGAGTGGGATAAAGCTGCCAAGCCAACGGCAACAGATAGACAATCGGAATGGCAGGAACTAGCGCACGTTGGGCTAGAGGCTTGGGCGGAACCTGCGGAGAAAGAAGCAGAGGAGATCAGCTTAGATGATTGTACTACGGATCTTGATTGGGGGCTTGATTGGGATAAAGAAGACATGGTAGGCGCACCATACCACTATAACACAGGCAACATAGAGTGTATTGATGCAATAGAGGAGTCCATGTCCAGTGTTGCATTCAAAGGCTATCTCAAGGGCAACGCCATGAAGTACCTGTGGCGCTATGACTACAAAGGTAAGCAGGTAGAAGACCTACAGAAAGCAGGTTGGTACTTAAACAAACTAACAGACATGGTAACAGAGGAGAACACATAGTGGATCAGTATCAGCAGTTTATACACAAGTCAAGGTACGCACGTTGGCTACCAGAGGAAGGACGCAGAGAGTCATGGGCTGAGACAGTCAATAGGTATGTGGAGTTCTGGGTAGAGCGTGGTCAGATAGACATGGTGACAGGTACAGAGTTATTTAATGCTATATACAACCTAGAAGTTATGCCTAGCATGCGCTGTATGATGACAGCAGGCCCTGCACTAGCCAAGGATAACGTAGCAGGCTTTAACTGTAGCTACCTAGCCATTGACTCACCACGTAGCTTTGACGAGCTTATGTATGTTCTTATGTGTGGCACAGGTGTAGGCTTCAGTGTTGAACGTAACTTCATAACCAAGCTACCTGTCGTAGCAGAAACATTCCACAAGACTGACAGTGTTATTGTTGTTAGTGACAGCAAGATTGGTTGGGCTTCTGCCTTCCGTGAGTTGATCGCTATGCTGTACGCAGGTAAGATACCACAGTGGGACATGAGTAGAGTTAGACTGTCAGGTGCTAGGCTCAAGACCTTTGGCGGTAGAGCGTCAGGCCCAGAGCCTTTGATTGACCTGTTTAACTTCTGTGTCTCAGCGTTTACCAAGGCAGCAGGGCGCAAGCTGACATCCCTTGAGTGTCACGATGTTGTGTGCAAGATAGCTGACATTGTAGTTGTAGGTGGTGTACGTAGGTCTGCCTTGATCAGCCTGTCTAACCTGTCTGACCCACGCATGGCAAAGGCTAAGTCAGGTAACTGGGGTGACTTAGAGGGGCAGCGTAGGCTTGCTAACAACAGCGTGGCTTACACAGAGAAGCCTGACTTTGAGTCTTTCTTAGGAGAGATGCAGAACATATACGAGTCTAAGGCAGGTGAGCGTGGTATCTTCAGTCGTGTAGCAGCACAGAAGATAGCAGCTAGGAATGGACGTAGGGATGCTGACCAGGATTTTGGAACTAATCCATGTTCGGAAATAATTTTACGCAGTAACGAGTTTTGCAATTTATCGGAGATTGTTGTACGCGCTGATGACACACTGGAGACACTGAAGAAGAAGGCACGTATAGCAGCGATCATAGGCACACTACAAGCCACGCTAACGGACTTTAGATACCTACGTAGTGTATGGAAGAAGAACACAGCGGAAGAGGCTCTACTGGGCGTTAGCATGACGGGTATCATGGATCATTGGCTGTTAGGCAAGGGAGAGTCTAAGGACTTAGCGAAGTGGTTAGAGGAAGTAAGAGATGTTGCTGTGGATACTAACAAGGAATGGGCTGAGAAGCTTGGCATTGCTCAGTCTGCTGCTATTACATGTGTTAAGCCGTCTGGTACTGTGTCTCAGCTTGTTGACTCTGCTAGTGGCATACATCCTAGGTTCTCTAAGCATTATATTCGCAGAGTACGTAGCGATAAGAAAGACCCGCTTGCAGTCTTTATGGAAGGAAAAGGATTCCCAGTAGAGCAGGATATATACTCAGAGTCTTCTCAGGTCTTTAGCTTCCCTGTCAAAGCTCCTGAGAAGTGTACCACTGTCAGCGAAGTAGGTGCTATGCAGCAGCTAAAACTTTGGAAAGCTTACCAGAACCATTGGTGTGAACATAAACCATCCATTACAGTTTATTACACAGACAGCGAGTTCCTGCAAATAGCACAGTGGATATGGGAAAACTTTGATCTCTGTAGCGGTATAAGTTTGTTGCCGTATTCCGATCATATATATCAGCAAGCTCCGTATGAGGACATAACCGCAGAGAAGTATGAAGAGTTGTGTGCGGCTATGCCTGTTGGTGTGGACTGGGAAGACCTAGGAAACTTTGAGATGGAAGACAACACCACTGGGTCACAAGAGTTAGCGTGTGTCGGTGGAGCCTGTGAGATAGTGTAGCGTATAGTTTACAATGTATGCTACAAGGTGCAAAAGCCCTATAGAGACAACTCTATAGGGCTTTTTTGTTACTGTTGCATTGCTCCTGTCATTAATCCTTCTTGTCTTTTTTTAACTTCGTCTGACATAGGCTCTGTAGACGCTGCTGTAGCAACCTTACTAACAACCAAGCCCGTTAATAAGTTGTTAAGCATTTTGTCGAAAGAAAGTGGCAGTGTTTTACCCGCTTTTTGCGCTGCTGTAGCGGCTGATATCATATTAATCATTTCGTCAGCTTTTTTAACAGACAGGTTACGTTTGGCTACAAAACCTGGAAGTATATTTATTAACTTATCAACAATAGGCTGTGGTTGAGTCATAGCGCCTATTTCTCGACTAGCTATGCTCAACTGAAAACCTGCCCCTGATCCTCCAGAAGCCCTTTGTAAAATGTCTAACTTATCAAACATAACTTGGACTTTTTCTCCTATGGCAGTGCTGCTAAACAAAGCGTTAAAGGTTTCTTTAAATTGAGGGTCTGCTAGTTTTTTCCGTAAAGACTCTACTGATTTAACACCACCTTCGCCTCCTTCTTTAAGAATAGATTCTAAAAATCCCTTTCGTATGCCCTCCATAGGGTCTGTGGAGCCTAGTTCTTTAGATAACTTCTTTCCCGCAGCAGTCTCTAAAAAAGCAGAAGGTAGCTCTTGTTGTGTTTTTGCAGCTAACTTTTTTAAAGCTTGAATCTGTTCTAGACCAACGCTTCGACCACCTTGTGTTAAGATTGCTCCGATTTCTGTTGGGTCTAATACGTCCAAAGCTTGTTTCAGATAACTAGCAGTGACTACTTTCTGCCCTTCCCTGTAATAATCTGTTACTTTAGAATATTGTTTCTTTAAAGAAGGGTCAAGCTTAGTAGCTGCGCTATCCATAGTGTCTTCTAGCACTTTCTTATGTGCGTCTAATACCTCAAGCAAGCCCTTATTAGGCGTTGTGCCTCGATTAAGATCGTGAATTTGGCCTTTAATGCTAGATAGTCTTTTATGTGCCTCTTGGAAAGTTAAATCACTAGGTAAGCCCTCTAAACTTTTTATGGCTCTCTGTACCCCGTCAGGATAAACAAACTGAGGAACAAACTTATCTTTAATTAATTTTGGATCATCTCTGTACTGATGTTTAAGAACCGCAGCCGCTTCTTGTCCTACTTCACGACTACGCACCAGAATTTTACTGCCTGATGCCGATATTGCAGCATACATAGGAGCCACAATAGCATCAATAGCGTTGTCAGTTTGTACTATTAAACTCTGGAGAACCTTTCCCTGCTCTTTAGGAGTGCCTCCTTTGAACATAGATATTATATGCTTAGTTTGTAACCCCATATAATCGTCATAACTTTGTAAAAGTTTTGTTACAGTTCCTTGCGTAATCATAGAAACTTTAGCAATTTTAGACGTTAACGTAGCTCCAAAACGACTAGGCTCTAACTGATGAGGCATAAGTGTAGAATCAAGCTCTCTAAGCTCTTTTTGAACTTCTTTAACTAGATCAATTTGGTCATCAGCTAGTCCCGATTTACCCATGACTGCTGTTTTCCCAACTCTATAAGTCTTACCTGCCGCTGCAAAACCCGCTCCAAAGACAGTATCTGCAATTACAGCAGTGTTAGCAGCGTCTACAGCATGAGCAAACGCTTCATCATGATCAAACTCCCTGCCTTCTAAATATGCCTCTGCCGCTTCTCCACTATAACGACCTGTAGATACTAGAGGCCACGTTACAGCGGCTGAAGCAGCAAGACCACTCAGTAACCCTGCCGCTCCTGCCATAACGGGGTTACCTGTTGCAACTAAAGTTACATTAGAAGCAAACTGCCCCGCCCTAGCAGCAGCGGGTATAGACGCAGCCATTGCTGGCCCTATCTCCATAGTTGTTCTAACCCAGTCAGCGCCTGTAGCGATGTTAGGATCAAACTCGACAAGACCGTCTAAAGCCTCTTCCCTCGCTAATTTAGATTCTTCCGTGTTAAACAACAAATTATCAAGGTTATCGGGGACTGTGTAACCTTGCTGCACTAAGTATGTAGAGATATCATCGTTAGAAGCTGTGTCGGATATTCCTTCAATAGTTGTAGCACTATCTAAAATTAAAGTCCTGCTCATTGGTTTTTTGCTCCTATACTAGAGTTACTTGCGTTTATTACTTTTCTGCGGACAGTAGAAGACACAGGAACACCGTAATCTCTATATATTTTTTCCCTAAACTGTGGATTGTTAATGTTTTGTTGCCACTCTTGGTAAAAGGTAGCTATGTTTCCAGACTGTATAGCCGAAGCCTGTGCAGCTTTCTGAGCAGCACCCAAAGCATTCTTTTTAGCCCTTCCTAGCAACCAAGACCGCATAACTTCAGGCCCGTCTTTAAACGAAGGAATCGCGCTATCTGATCTTATAATGTCAGCATCTGATTGTGGGCCTGTGGGAGCTAAAGCGTTTGCTTCTTTGATTGTTAGTTCTCGCACAGAATAAGCTACTACGGTCTCGTACCCACCCTGTCCCGCCCATTTCTTAGCGTCTCTTGCCATTTGCTCAAGCGTGCCTCCAGGATTTACTAACTCGTTAAAGTCTAATAAAATGTCTGTAGCCTTATTTGATTCGTTATTGTAAGCTAATGCGTCTGATACAAGGTCGTTACTAGCAAGCAACAAACGAGAATCAACTTCAGCTAAATTATTAACGTCGGCCACTGAAATAATACCTTTCTCCAATCTTAAAGCAAGATCATTGTTCCCCCGATTTTTTAACCATGCTACGGTGTTCTCTTTTACTGCCTTATTTTCAGTTTCTTTTTCTACCTTTTCTTTCAACAATGTTTCTACAACTTCAGGAAAAACAAGCTTCCCAGAATCTGGCCCTGTTATATATCTTAAAAACCCTTTACCGTCTGTGCGGGTTTCGTGTTTTTCAGATACTGTGGTTTTACCTGATAATTCTTGATTCCAAGCTAAATAAGACAAATCTGTGTTGCCTTCCGCAAGCTCTGTTTTCCATGTATTATATTTAGCTTCTCCTCCGCTGACTTTCGTTTCAATACTCTTTAAATAATCAGACAATAGTATAGGGGCTTTGCCCGATTCTCTATTAATCTGAGCAAGGTGTTTTTGTTGCTGTGTAGCAGCAACTGAGTTTGTTGTCACGTTTCTATCCATAAACTCTAACTGAGTACCCGGATAACCCTGAGCTACTGCTGCGTTGTAGTTTTTTGTTTCTTTAGTTAAACTAGCAGATTGATCAGCTACGTTTCTGTCTTTCCACTCAGTAAAATTACGTTTATCACCCTGCTTTCGAGCAAGCATCCAGTTTTTTTGATCAGGAGTTAAAGAATCTGCTTTATCTGTAAAGTTTTTATAGTTTTCAGGTGTTACTACTGGATTTGCACCTTGAGCTAGGCTTACTAAATTAGGGTATTCTTTAGCTAAAAAAGGTATAAAATTAGCTCGCCTTTCTTGCAAAGATTGTTCAGAAGTTTCTTTCTCCTGCATAGCCTTAATCTGCGAAGCAGTCTGAGCAGCACCTGCCATGTCTCCACGAATTTGTTGCATCTTACCAAGAGCCTGAAGACCTTTGACAGTCCCTAGATTAAGAGAACCCATAGCCATCTGTAGTTGCTCTGCCATAGGCGCTGCACCACCTGCACTACGCCTCATGCTTTCCATGCCACCCTGCATCATTCTTGTAGCGTTAGCACCCATAGCTAACTGCTGTTGCTCAACACTGAGGTTTGGGTTTACGGGTTGGTTAGACACCCCTGTTAACATACCTGCTATATCTAATGCCATTGTTGTTTCTCCTTAAAGACCTAGTGCAGCGTTAAACGCAGACTGATTAAAACCGCTTTCATCAATGTCTTGCTGTGGCACAAACGAGTTAAAAGCAGTCTGATTAAAACCGTTTGCATCAATGTTTTGCTGTGGCTTAATGCTATCATAAAAGTTAGAACCGCCTAACCAACTGTCCATACCAGTGCTAGGCGCAGAGAAATATGGAGAAGAAGAAGAAGAGCTACTACCAAACTTGTCACGTAAATAGTTAAGACCTTGGTTAAAAATACCACCCTCATTAGTCAACATACCACCATCAGGATTTAAATACCTGTTTATTAACTGATCTTGCATAGTGGGTGCTTGTCCAAAGGCACTTGACATTAGACCCTGCATCTGCTGCTGCTGTAACATGTTAGCCATGTTAGCACCTGTCATGTAACTTTCAACACCTTGGCTACCCGCAAGAGCTTGTAGTTCCGCACCACGTTGTTGACCACGTTGAGCCAACTCAGCCGTTGATACACCCGATCCAAACATGTTAAGAGCCTGCTGTTGCGGTTGATAACCAAACCCCTGTAGTAGACCACCTAACGTAGCGGCTTGTGACTGTTCAGACAATGCCTGTTGACGCGCACCTAAGTTAGCCCTTGCCATAGCTTCCTGAATAGCAGTCTCTTGCGCTAACAATTCAGGAGAAGAACCACCATAAGCATCAGAGGATATACCTAAGCGACCTTGTGAAAGCATACGCTCTTCTAGTGCTAAACGCTGTCGTTGTTCGTCAGGGCGTTGTATCCCCCTCATCTGCTCATATAAGGCTGCCTGTGCCTGTGCGGGGTCTTGACCTACCTGATTAAAGAAACCCCCTGCTTGACCCATTAACTGATTCTGCATAGCCTGTTGTTGCGGGTTCAAGTTAACATCAATGTTTCCTGTTGGGCCTGCTTGTACGTTAGCAAGGTTAGAGGTAACACCAAAAGGTTTAAACTGCGTAGAGTCAAAAGCTCGTTTACCTAGCTGTTCAGATAAGTTAAAGCCTGTTGTACCTGCGCCCAACGCTCCTTCAATACCTTCCTGTCCTGCGTAGTAACCTGAGGCTCCTTGTAAAGCCCCTGTCAAGTCTCCTGAAAGCAAGCCGCCCAAAGCTAGGCCACCGTATGCGGCAGCGTTGCTAGGGCCAGTAGAGGGTGCTGTAGGCAGTGTTAAGGGGTTGTTGCTAGAGTTAGGTAGAGGCACTGAGCCACCTTGACGATAAGACCTACCGTCATTTGGTTGGTTCCATATCCCCGAAGAGTCAAAACCTAGCACTGGCATTCCGTTAGTATCAAATTGTTGAGCCATTAGTATGCTCCTCCAGTAATTGTGTCAGCCGTTAGAGTACCCGTCACTGTTACAGTCGCTGCTGTGAGCGTACCTGTAAAAGTAGGGCCAGCAGTGTTGGCTTTCGTAGCACTGGCTGTTGCAATGTTATTATACTCTGTGTCGATTTCTGTACCTTTAACAATCTTGTTAGCATCACCCGAACTGAGAGCATCTTTAGCCGCGAAGTTAGTAGTCTTTGTGTAGTTGGACATTAGATAAGTCTCCCTAGTAGAGCGTGTATGTCAATCTTCTGAATAGAAAAGTCTGAACCATTTATTTCTGCTTCAATGCCGATAGTCACTATCTCGCCACTGCCACTGGTGTTAACTTTAGGTGTGTTAATAGTTCCTCCTGCTACATATTGAGCTATGTTATACTCAGCTATGCCGTACTCAGCACTTGCCGCAGCAGAAGTAAAAACAAGAACTTGCTTAGTGTAATCAGTGCTGTAATCATAACCCCAGTTAAGCGTAGCTGTAGTAGCCTGTCCACCTATAATAGTTATGTTAAACTTCTTTAAAAACTTTAAGTTAGAAGCGTTACCAAAGTCCATAGGGTTGCTAAAGTATCTCATCTGATAAAGCTCAGTGCCGTCCACATAGCCTGTGTACTTAACAACGCCTGAAGAAATACCAATGTATATAGAACCATCTTCCAAGACATCTAAAGATAGTGGGTTTATACCAGACCAAGTAGTTGCCCTAAACGAACCATCCTCTAACTGTCTACGCATATCAAAACAATAGACCGTGTTGCTATCAGGAAGTGTCAATAAGTAGAAAGCTTCATCTGCACTATAGACAGATTTAATAGCGTTAGTCTGTGCCAAAGCCTGTGTCATTAAATCAGTGCGTACATTCTTGCTTATGTCACGCATCGGTACAGACTTTTCTTGAATCACCCTGCCTACAGTTTTCAAGCCAGAGCTAGACAAGAACAACACATCCGTTCCTGTGTGCTGTACCGAATCTCTAGCAATACAACCTACGCCCTCTATGGTATCATGTAAGGTCATAGTAGCAGGAGAAGACGCACCTGTATAAATAACAATAGACTTCTTTCCAAAGATAAACAAGAAGCCGTTGTGTGCAACTAACGACACTACCTCGTCATTGCCCGTAGGCCACACCAGTGTAAGGTCTAAGGAACCTGAAGCACCCCCTGTCCAACCACCACCGTTAAGCGTATCACTCCAATAGACTGTGTGCTTGTTGCCTATAATATCAGCTACCCAAAGCTTGCCATAAGCAGCTAACGCTTCATTAGCTAAAGGCATAGTGCCTGTGTAGTGTGAGTGTGCTGTAATAACTTCTAAGACAAATGAACCACTCTCATCGCTACCGATTAATGAAACATGCCCCCGTTGAACCATATGCACATGATTGTTAAAGTTTACACACTTCCAATTATTGCCTGTGGGCGTGTAACCTGCGGGTGTAATATCAACTAGAGTTGTTGTGCCTTTAAATATTTTATTGTTGCCCGCAGAAATAACAACTTTGTCACCGCTTCTGTCTACAAATTCAAAGACTGTTTCTATCCCACGGCTACTACCTAGAACAGTAGCACCATTAGTAGAAACAGCAGTCCAACCTTTACGCGCACCTATGCGACCTAGCTTATCAATAACACAGTTGTCTGCAACAGCAGCAAAAGAAGGATCAATCCCTATGGGAGAGTCTTGTGTGTTTAGGCCCGCAAATCCTGGAGCCGCTACTGTAATGTTCTGTAGTTGTTGAGCCATTTAAGAATACCAAATAGTTTCTTCAGGGTGTTGAGAAGCGTCCATAGCAACAGCGTCTGCTAACGTGCTGTCTGCTATTGCAAACATCTCTGCTGCTGATGTGCCACCAGTTTCTCCTCGCTCTCTTGCTGCCAGTGCTGTTGCCAACTGCACAACAGGGGCTGACGGTATAAGCATATTTGTAGCATCAGTAGGAAACTCATCTGTACGTAGTACAACATTAAAGCGTACAGTGTAGGCAGCGTCAGGCTTTGGATATAAATCTACACCGTTATCGCCACTAGCACTTACGCCATTAAAGCTATAATATTGGGGTGTTCCTACAGGCACACTGCCTTGTGTAAGGTAAGCCCGATCAAACCAACGTGAAGTCTGATATTGAACAAAGAAGTTAGAAGTGTCGTTAATAACGTCTAAGATTTTCATCCTGTTTTGTGAGCCGACTAGGATGTAATTAAAAACGTCAGCTTGAGTAGTAACTGTAAGCGTGTCACGTAAAGCTGTCCAGTCCCACGCATCCTCTACTGTGCGTTTAGCGTCATTAACGTACTCGCCAATAAGCTTAGAGTAACTGTTAGCTGAGACAGTCGTTACTTCGTCTTCACGTAGTCTTCGTAGTACGCTATTAACTAGCTGTAAGTATGTCATTGTGCAAACCTTTGTGATGTTGTAAATACAGACTCAAACGGAGATGTTAAAAAATCTCCTATGTCTACTTCTTGTTCTCTGTTAAGTGGGCCAAACTCTGTTAGTTCTATCTTGTTCTTAAATTTAAATAGTTCATCTTCAAATATCTTACCTGTTGTAGCTGTACCACCAGATGCGCCTGAAAGAAGCATACCTCCACCCATGCTAAAGCTAGGTAGGTCTAATCTAGGGAGGTCTAAGCTAGGTAGGTCTATTTCGGGATTACTAAAGGGTGACTGTATATCGTATAAGCCTTTATCTAGCTTAGTTAGTTGTTCTCTAGCTTCTGTATCTAAGTCTGAGAGGAACTCACCTGTAGGCTGTATAACAGCATTGTCAAACTCAGATAAACCTTTTCTAACAAACTCTTCTAAACCCTCAGTGTTATCCTCAACTAAGTGTGCAAGGTCTGTAGCCGCAGAACCTATAGGTCTGACAATGTCTCTAACTAAATCTTCAATGCCCGCAAAAGAAATATCTGATTCAGGCATATCAAAGAGATTTTTTAAGCCACCTTCTCTAGCGTAATCAACAAAGCCATAAGCAAGGGCATTGTCAAGCTCTTCACCTGCTGCTACTTTCTCAACAGTCTTTTGAAGACCCGCTTCAAATGCGGCAGCAGGGATACCAACTTTAGCCAAAGCGTCTGAGGTAACACCTGCTTTGTTTAATCCTCCTTTAATAAGGTCTCCACCATATATAGAGACAAGAGCAGACTTAGGATCACCTGTGGCCGCTGCTGTTAACAAGCCTACTGATTGGTTATATGAAAGAGCTTTGCCGAAAAGGGTAAACCCTTGGCCTGTTGTTGCTGCTGTTTGTGCTGCTGTGCCTGCTGCCATTGCTGCTTCGTTAGATAGCCCTGCTACGTCTGCTGCCTGCATTGCTGCTGTACCTGCGTCTGCTGCGGCTGCTTCGTTTACCGGAGCTTGCAACATGCCTAAACCTTTTGCAGCGGACACGCCCGCACTTAGGTAATCTGTACCGTGGAGTGTCTGACCGTTAGCAGCTTTAGCGGCAGTCAAGACAGCCGTGCCAAAAGGAACAAAGTTAGCAGCAAAGTTAACTGCGGGGTTGTTTATTATTTCTTGGAACATGCTTTGGCTTGTATCTACATAAACTGTTGAATACGTACCTACTGGCCCTTGGTCTTGCCAGATACCATCACGTTCTCTTCCGTGTAACATGTCATTAAAAGTTTCGCTACCTCCCGTTAAGTGATAAGTTACACCATCACGTACTTGCGTTAGAGGCATGTTGTTGTCTTTAACATAAGACGTTAAAGCATCTTTAGCGGCAGTGTTTCCTAAGTCTCTAGGGCCAGAAAGCCCTGCCCTCATATAATCGCTAGGATCAAATTGAGTAAGCCCATACTTGTTGTTAGTGTCTCTTCTTTGAGATTCAAGATTACCAATAAAACTTGCAAACCCACCAAGGGCTTTGTCGGTTGTGTCATACACATCACCGGAATCAAAAGTTATATCAGACTGATTTGGAAGCCCATGTGAACTAACACTGGAGCCTACGCCTTTCTGCCCTGCTTCCCAGATTCCTTCAGCTTTTTGTTTATCAGCTAGAGCTTGGGAGTTTGCAGCAGCTTGCTTTTGTGTTATAGGTTGTGCGGCTACAGGCTCCACAGATTCAGGAAGAAAGCTATCTACTGCAAAAGGAGAAGGCTCGTCAAAAGCATTGTTTAAGGAAACTACTTCCTGTCTTTGGTACAAAGGCTGTCCAGTTAACGGATCAATTCTTTGGCCCGCCCTGTTTGTTTTTACAGCAGCAGGCGCAACAGGCATGATAGTACGAGGAGGGGAAACATCACCTCTGTTTGGGAAGACAGACTTTAAATCGACAGCTAAACTCATTACTTATCCCTCGCTACTGCTTTTGTTTTCTCTACTGTACGCATAGCACCTAGACCTAACATACCCATCAAGACAGTTGTAAGCAAGGAGCTATCAACAGGAGGCACTGTAAACCAGATGCCTAAGATTGGTGAAAGGATGGTAGAGTAGAATAAAGACAGTCCACATATCCAACCTATAGCAGGTCTCCATCCACTGACAAACAAAGACTTATGTGCTGCTTCTACCTTGTTGACTTCTAGTTGACCCTTGGCTAGTTCTTGAGCATGTCTTTCTGCCATAGTAGCTAGTTCAAAGGCAATGGCGTTCTTTTGGTCTTTATCTTCAATAAACTTATCTAAAAGTCCTGTTACTGGGCCAATCAAACTAGTTAAAATACTCATTTATTATACACCATTTCTAGTCAAAAGTCAAGGTAAATCTTTGTAACGTGCAGTAAAATGTTGAGTGGTGTCACTTTATAGCGCATATAACTGCTACCGTTTAGTTATCTTTTGCACCGTGTCTGACTCGTAGATGCGTAGACCTAGCCATATTATAGTAAACAAGGAAGCTACTGGGGGCAACCATGCTGCTAATGTGGCAAGGGCTGTAGACGCTGCTACTATATCCATCATGTCTTTGCTTGGTTCGTCCATGTTATCTTCCCAGTATTGTTAGTATTAAGTATACTGCTGACCCAAGGACTGGTATAGCCACAAGAGCAGTACAGATTATAGTAAAGAACTCTAATACGTGTTGCTTGTGTTTAGCACTTGCGTACTGTTTGTCTTTCTCGTCTTGTGTCCTTGCTCTCTTACAATCTGACTGAAACTTGAGCCAGTCATCATACATATTAGCTCGTCCTGCGTAGATCATAATCTCTCGTAGTTCTGTATCCTGGTCTTTTAGTGCCTCCAGTGCCATGAATGCTTCCATGTCACTCTTACTTCCACCGTTGTTTGCTTTCTTTGCTATGGTACTCTTTGAGTCAAAGTAACTTGTAACCTGCCCTGCTACTGAATGTAGTTCTTGTCCGTTTGTAATCGCGTTCTTGATTACGCCAAAGGCTGCATTAGCAATTGCTAGTTCCGCTAACATTTTAGCCTCCTCTATTAGAAGAAATTAAAATATACAAGTCAATAGCTCCTTGTAGAGCATCTTGTATTTCTTCTTCTGTCTGTCCTGTAGCTGTAGGCACTTCATAGTACAACTCTCCTAATGTAAAAGTAGCAAAGAGAACGTCACCATCCTGTCTTGTTCCGTAGTCGATCATGTAAACACCACCGTTTTAGTTGCGCCTACTGTAGTTCCCATAGCAGAAACAGAACTTACTACTTGCCAAGTCCAACTTGTTACAGACCCTTGGGTATAAGAAGCAGCAGTACGTTGATAAGCATAGCCCGCTATTGTCATGGTTGTCCAGTCTGCATTTGTCTGTGACCCGTTGATATACAAAATGGTTGTCATTGTCCCACCATTGCTGTTGTACATTGAGTCTATAGCGTCATAAAGCGCACCACTTTTGAAATTACACGTACCGTCAGTAATAGAACCGTGAATCCAAATATCCCTGTCAAAGCCGTATAGAGACAAAGTAGCCGCAGTGTCCAGTCCAACAGTAACTGTTTGTGTGTCTAGGGCAGCAGGCCCACGATCCCATACTTTATTAGCTCCTACGTACACACTGTTGATAGCAGTGCTGCCTATTTGTATGTCTGTAATGTTTGTGCTACCAACTAATATAGTCACGTTTATGTCCTAAAGTAAATAGTAGTCGCGTCTGTTCCTGTAGCGGCAGTAGAGACTGTGTAGCCTCCCCACTTAGCACCTAGCTCAACAATAGCTGCTGAATTGTTTTCAGTAAACAGCCTAGCGTCAGTTACGTTAACAGCTAGTTCACCTTGTACAAGATCACTTACTAAAGGAATAGCAGCAGCAGTCGAGCTATTCTTTGTTACGATTTTAGTTGCCATTATTTGTTTCCTTTATTTAGTAAAATTTGTTTATATCCTTTAAGGCGCAGTAGGCCAAGTGAAATTGGTAGGGAAACCCGTTTGACCTGAAATGTCTCGCAAGCCCGTGCGATAAGTAGCCCAAGAAGTTTTTGTGCTGCTATCTAGTGGGCTGTCAGGCATCTGCGTCCAGTCGCTAAGTATCAAAAGTTTATCGCGCACAGAGCGAACATATTGCTCAACTTCAGCTTGAGGTTTATTTTCTGCAACCATCGGTAGAGTCCATTGACCGTCTACCTGTGCAAACTGACCTTCGATTTTATTCTGGATTACTGAGTCAACATCTACATCTTGAATGACGTAGGGATAAACATCGTAACTCGCTAAAAGTTCATTAGAAATTATTTTAGGGAACGATGTGTATGGATTGTCACTGCGTAGTTTTTCCAGTGTGTATTTAGTCGGAGTACCGTTTGTAAGTTTAATGTGCATATAAAAAACCTTATCCTTCAAAAGTTGGGAACTAAGACTGCGTAACAAGCGGCAGGACTAAAGTTGACGTTATTACCTGAAATTACAGATGTCGTTGTAGCGGAATCTACGTTTGTAATAGAAGCCGCAGTATCGAGGTATCCAGACCGATACGCGTAGTTAGATGCTGTCATTGTCAAACTAGGATCACCGTTTGAGCCAACAGAGCAAATTACGATATTGGGTTTGTCGTAAGTAGATATGTCTATTGACCGATTTGATGCTCCGCTCTGAGTTGCTGTAAACGCAACAGTGACAGACGTAACGGGAGAACTAAATCTGTAAATAGATAACGCAGCATTATTATTACCTACAGCAATAGATGTTCCTTCGGAACCAGTTGCTATTCTATAGCCGATTGCCGAGCTTTCATAATAAGGGTAATACCACATTCCTGATGCGTGTGATACAACATTAGTAAAAGCAGAGTTAAGATAATTAGCAAAGGCATAGTGTCCGAGATGTGCAATCAGTAAATCCCCCGCTTGCAAGGTGGCGGGTAGTGGGACAGTGCTACCTTCAGCGAGTTGAATAAATGCGCCTGTAATATCTCCACCCGCGCCACCCGCGCCTTGAGCCTTATGCCATAGCATTTAAGAACCATCTCCAACTAAAGCACCATACAACGTGGTTGAGACTTTCCAAATAGCTATGACTGTATATCCCGTAGTAGCAAGTGTAGGAGCCGCTGCGCCATTGTTTATCCAAGTCATTGTAGGCCAAGTAATAGTATGCGCTGTACCATCGTCTATCATAAGAGTAATAGCTTCACCTGCTGTAAAACCGTCAGAGTATGTTGTATTGCCAGACAGCGTGTGCGTCTGCACAGAGCCGTTGTCAGGCTCAAGGCTTGCTGAAGTTCCAGAAAGAGCATACACATCTTCTATAGCTGTACCGATAAACGTAGGCGATGTAAGTGTAGCCGCTGTAAGTGTAGCCGCTGTAAGTGTAGCCGATGTCAGCGTCTTGTTAGTAAGCGTCTGTGTCTCTGTGAGTGTAACAACACCAACGGTCATCCCTGCTGTTACTTTAGTTAGAGCCATTCTCTATCTCCTAGTAAGGTTTGTCTGCGTCTAATTGTTCTCTCAAGGCGTCAGGTATAGACCACGTTGTTTCGCCAGTTTCCTCTAGTTCGTGATAGCGTTCTCTTAGCATAATCAAAACGTGACCAACGTACCCTGCGTGTTCTCCTAGTAAGGCTGCATTAACTTGGCGAATTAAAGGAGCGTATTCTAAAATAGCGTTTTCACAATCGTTTGATAAACTCATAAGTTAATAGTCCTCAGTGTAGCTTCAGAAGCCGTTTGAGTAATATATTTAATGTCTACCCAGTTTGTATTATCGTTTGAGTTTTGAAGAGTCCAAGATGTCGCGTAATAGATACCTGTTCCGGGGTTTTGCCATTTCATACTCAAAACTTCTTGAGGACTCCCTAGATCATATACAATCCAGAGATCACCAACAAGGCCACTGAATTGGTAAGGATACCAATTATAATTACCATTATTTAAGAACACATTGGAAAGATATCGACCGGCTTGATTCTGACTTGCTGTAAGAGCAATGGTTGATCCTTTTTGAGTTCCTCCCCCATTTAGACTTGAGAATAGTTGCCACCCATCTAATGTTGGAGGTTGAGCATTTGAAGCACTCGCAGCCACTTGATTCGTAATCCTCCAATATCTTGCAGTTAAAGAAGGTAATACTACGCTAACTGTAGCTGATGTACTGTGTAACTTTCCTGCGGACACACCTTCAACAACCACAGTTTGTGTGCCGCCTAAACTGAAGGGTGCTGCTAAAGTTAAAGTTCCTGCGTTGTCAGTGTTTAAAAAGAATGTTGAGCCTACTTTGGTATTAAAAGTAGGACTAGCATAGCTACTGTAGTTTCCAATAACAATTTCATTAACAGCAGAACTAGACAAGGTAGGCGTAGCGGAAATGTATTCAGGGCCGACACCTCCAGCACCCGCTGCTAACTTTGCGGCAGTGATTGCACCGTCAACTATCTTAGCCGTAGTAACAGCACCGTCAACTATCTTAGCCGTAGTAACAGCACCGTCAACTATCTTAGCTGTAGTGATACTGTTATCACTTGGAACGCCTACGCTAGTCACCGAAATTGCGGCACTCATAATCTCTATAGCAGTGCCGTTGGGCGGTGCGGTGCTAAAAGTAACTACGGCAGGGTCTGCGGCACTAACTGCATAAGTTGCTTTGTTTTGGTAGACACCATCAATATACACAAAGGTGTTGTTTTCCGCTGCTACGGCTGACAGACTGAACGTAAGGTCTGAGCCATCTCCCGTAAAGCTGTTTAGCGAGATATCCGCAGAACCACCGCCACCGCCACCGATCTCCCCCCACTCAGTAGTGTAGCCTTCAAAAGCTGCAAGGGTTGAATTATAACGGAGTTGCCCAGTCACAGGTGTTGGTCGTTCCGCTGTCGTGCCTACTGGCATCTTAACGGCTGTGCTACCCGTCACTGTGACAGAGTTAAAACTAGGGTCTGTGCCTATAGATGCTGCACTAGAAGCAGCAGCGGTAGCTGAGTTAGCAGACGCTGTAGCGGAACTAGCGGCAGCAGACGCTGACGAGGTTGCCCCAGACGCTGAAGAAGCTGCTCCTGTAGCTGAAGTAGATGCGTTGCCTTCTGATGTAGAAGCAGCACTTGCACTAGCTGAAGCCTCTGAAGCTTTGGTCGTGGCTGTAGAAGCCCCTGTAGAGGCCGTAGCTGCGCTTGTAGCGGCTTCTGCTGCTTTAGTAGTACCAGTGGCAGCACTAGCTGCTGCGTTGGTCTCAGCCGTCTCTGCGTTCGTTTCAGCAGTTTCTGCATTGGTCTCCGCAGTTTCTGCGTTGTTCTTTGCCGTGGTTGCTGATGTAGAACTAGCGGCTGCTGCTGTGGCTGATGCTGCTGCGGCTGTTGCTGATGCTGTTACACCTGATGCTGCTGCCGATGCTGCTGAAGCTGAAGCTGTTGCTGATGTTGCGGAAGTGGCTGCTGCTGTTTTTGAACCGTCAGCGTTAACTGCACTAGAAGCAGATTCACTTGCTTTCGTAGTGGCTATGACAGCCTGTGCTGTGACTAATGATAACGTAGCGTCCGTAGTGGAATCACCCGCCCCACCATCACCTCTAAATATTGCCATGAATAGCTCCTGCGAAAACAAAAGAAAGGGGACTCCGAAGAATCCCCCCCTGTTACTTTAGATTTACTTCACTGATAAAACAAAACCCGCTTCAGGACGCATTACTTGCGTACCGTACAGCGTGTCAGCAGTGTAAAGAGTGCCTAAGAACTCTTGCTTGTATTGCGTTTGTGAACGAATAGCTTGCTGCTCTGCGAGAACCATAGTATCTCGATGGATCAAGTAAGCACCACGACCTTTGGTAGCATCAGTAGGATCAGTAATTGGACAGTTAGATGTTACAAACACATCAACGCCATACAGATTACCAATCTTGCCAGTCTCTACGCCTTTACCATTAACAAAGTCAGTAGAGGTGTAACGATCAATACCCATGATTGCATTACGCAAAGATGGAGGGACAATAAAGCTACGGTTGTCCATAGGTACGTCAGCATCGTCCATCTTCTGAATCAAGGCTCTGAAAACTACGTCTGTGAAATCACCTAGATCAGCTACTCCGTCAACGTCAAAAGCTTCAAGTACACCTGTAGTTGAGTTAATCTGGAAAGAACCAGTGTTAACAAAACTAGAGCCGTTACCATTACCAAAAGACTTACCAAGCGCGAACAGGTCATCATCAACTTGTCGTGCCAATCCATAACCTGCGTCACCAGTGTAGAACTGACGGAGCGAAGCTAGAGCTTGTACTTCAGTAATGTCTTCAATCAAACGAGAGAATTCAAAATGCTTATTAATGTTAATCAGGACTTCTGATTCAACAGAGTTCTGAATAGTTACTGCGGTGTTAGCTGCTTTAGCAGTAGCTGTGCCACGGGTTGGTTTAGGAACGTGAATGGTATCACCTTTCTTACCAGTCATGCTCATTTTTTTAACGCGGTTAGCTAGTACAAGATTAGTCTTGTATGCTGCAATAACCTCATCACTCCAAATTTCTGGAATGAATGTTGCTGCGCTAGTGTTGTCTACTGCCCCGCCCATTGCGGGATATACAGATGCCGTCATAATAATACTTCCTATAAAAGATTAGTTATCTAACCCTCTTTTCAGCATAAGCCCTCTCAATTTCTGGAGATAAAGCTAAATACCTATCTGGGTCAGTTTGCATGAGATTAATAATGTCTGAGCGTCTATAGATTTTACGCGACTTAGTTTCACTACTGCCTGTAGCTCCACCAGTGGAAGCGTTCTTAATTGCTTCCTTACGTTGCGTTTTCTCTGTAGCTACTGTTTGACCGACTGCTTGTTGACGGTCTTTCCAATTCGTGAAAAGCTCATCAGCGGCTTCATGGTCATAACCTTGGTCTGCCTGTACAAAAAGCTGTGTCCGAATCTTTGAAGCCTTGATCCAATCAGCAAACTTAGTATCACTCAGGATGTCTTGCATGTCGGGATGACGTTGTTGCAATGCAGCCTGTGCTGTACTCTGCTTATACTGTTGGTTCTGTGCTTCAGCCGCCTTAATTGACGGGTGATTCTTAATAGCCCTCTCGACTGCCTTGTCGGGATCAGAGAAAAAGTCTATGTCTTCTTCAGGTTCTGGGTTTTCTTTTGTTGTGTCGAGTTGTGTTTGGATGTAAGAATCAACAACTGATCTTAGTTCCCCTACTTCTGAACTTTGTCGGCCTAATAACTTCTCAGCCTCTTGGTGCATCCGTACAATCTCAGCCGTACTTTTGCCCCTATATTTATCGGGGATGTCATCTTCAGGAGGAGTATCCTCTACTACAGGTTCTTCCGTTACTTGACTGATCTCTTCTTGTTCATCACTTACTTCTTCTAAACGCTCGTCATATAGTGTTGCCATTATTAAACTCCGTGAGTAATCTCATTATGGAGGTGTATTATGTAGGGCTTCCGTTAGGAGTTGGCCTTACGCTCTTGTTGTAGCTTCTGTTCTCTGTTTTTCTCCCATTTCCTGGTAGCACCCATAAAATCTCCAGAAATAGGATCAAGTTTACAGCGAACAGCACTTACAATTCTTTCTGCTGTTCCTTCACAGCACTCACAAAAAACAGCAGTAACAGTGGAGTCTATATATCTTTCTTGTATATGCCCAACATCGCACATAAACTCGTATAAGGCTCTCAATGTACACCTTCCGCTGTTTCTATTGCATCTTCTTCTGCTAATTGTATTTGAGCTTCTAAATTAAGCAGCCCTGCTATAATTGCAAGCTGACCCTTTCGGAAGAAAAGGTCTTGAACATCTTTAACTAGCTCTATTGCATTAACAACATCAGCGTTGTCTTGTAAGTCTCCTTGTAGTTGTTTCCAACCCTCTGAGACAAACATATCTCTAAAATTTCGGTAATAAAGCTCAAGTTCTTTATCAATCATAACTGTTTCTCCATAAGGACAGTCGATTTAAGTATATGTTACCTAGTTATTATAACATAAAAGTATAAGAAAGTCAAGCGTTATTTCTTCTTTTTACTTGACTTCTGTGATGGTTTGTTGTATATAGCGTCCCAGTTGCTGGCAAACTTGGCTGAATCGGTCTTTCTAGTGGCGCTTCCCTTGCCACCATGTGTCTGACCCTTCATTTCCTCTTAGTTGTTTTAGCAGCCTTCTTAACATCCTCTTCTAGTGTTGCTATCTTTTTAAACAGTTCTTCAAACTTAGAGTTAACCTGCGCTACTACGTTTTCTAAATCTCTTTCGCTAATCATTGTAATGGTAATCCTTGTGGTGGTTGCGGTGCTGCTTGAGTCACATTACCTTCCTTAACTGCTACTTCACGTTCCTTCAGCAACTGCTCAGAGATTTTAAGACGCTTCTGGAACTCTTTATCGTCTTGGTCTCCTGCTTGTAGGTTAGTAGTGACTGCTTTAATACGAGCAATCTCTGTTTCCTGTGGTATAGCCTGTGCTTCCACCTGCATCTTCTGCGATCTAGCAGCAGACTCTTGTGCTTGGCCGTTGAGTGCAGCAGATTGTGCAGCTTTAAACGCCATCTCTGCTTGTTGAGCAGCTTGTGCTGCTTGCTGTTGTGCTTGCTCGGCTTCAGGGTTAGGTGTGTTAGCTTGCTCTAGTGTAGCAATAAGCTCTTCACGGTTAGACAGATTCATGTTGTCAATGATTGACATAACCAACTTAGGATACATAGGCGTGTCTGGAGACATAGTTTGTAGAAGCTGTACCAACTGCGTAACTTCGTACTCACGGGCAATAATACCTAGTGAGCTAGAGGTGTGGAACTTGTAGTCTGCTACTGGGTACATCTCAGGCTCAAACTGCATGTAACGCCAAGCTGACTTAGTAACAAACGGGATAAGGAAGGACTCTTGGAAGTTAATCAAGGTGCGCTTGTGACGTTTAATGATAGCACCTAGCGACATAGACACACCCGCTGCCGTAGCTTCACCATTAACTGACCCTGCAATACCTGCTGAGTCTATAGCACCTGTGGCAGTCTGCACCATAGTCTGTAGAGCTTGCGCCTGTGCAAAAGTTATCTGACTAACCTGTCCAAAGTTAAAAGGCTGTAGAATTTCGGACGGATTGCCGTTGGTTAAGATGGTTTTTCCTGGCTGTATAGAAGGTTTAGCCCCTCTAGGCATGCGTGAAGCATCCATTGCCATCATTGGGTGGATGGTTAGTGCAAGAGCGTCTATTCTAGCGCGTAGTTCTGCGTCTAAAGCTTTCTGAGAGTTATAACCTTTCTCACACACTCCTCTGCCCCAGAAACGACTAGGAACTACGTCCCACGGGAAGGCAACTACAGGACGATCCTGCATCATATAGGGATTTGCTGCTGCTTTAAGAAGAGTACCACCGTTTCCTATAACAACAACAGCCTCTACGTAATAGCTATCATCATCTTCTTGCTCTTCAGCAAACTCAACAATGGTCTCGTCTTCAGCTTCTCCGTCTTGCATTGATTTGTTTAGCAAGTGGCGTGGCACAAGACCGTAGTACTTAGTTAATCTAATCTTGTCTTCATCATAACATGACAAATCTTGATCTGGTTCTATATCAAAGTCAGGAGTAGCTACGCTTATGTCTACATTACGGTATACTCCGCTTTCCTGTAGCTGCTCTACGGAGTGTGAAGATACAAACTCGTCTACAGCACAGCCTAAAGCTGACTCAATATCTGTAGCTACTGGGTCAATAAGAAAGTTTTGAGGCATTACAGGACGTAGTTTGATACAAGTACGGTCAATAATGTTGACACCGACAGCCTGTAACTCACCACCCATGACTGGCTGAGTAGCAGGTTGCATTTCTTTTTCTTCCTGTATAACAATCTCAGCAATGCCTGTACCAAATACAGCAGCGTTGATTAGGCACTCAGCGACACCCTTCCTAACCTTGTTCTTCTTAAAGTCTTCGTCAAGGTGTTGACGCAGCATGGCAATGTCTTCTGGGTTTTGATCATGGATGTCATCTTTAATGTCAAAGAACTTACCACGGCCAAAGGTAGCCTCTTCTAACTCAGCGACAGATGACTCAACAGCCTGCTGTAGTGCAGGGGAGATGATCTGTGAACGCTCAGTGGCTCTAGTTTTATCTTCAGCAGACCACTGGCCTCGCCAAAGTCTGTAGTACTCTTCAAACTTCTTAGAGTAGTTGGCCTCGTAGTGATCTCTCCACCCATCGCACTTTTGTATAACCCAGTCTTCTAGGTGCTGCTCTTGTGAAAAGTTTTCTTTGTCTTCAATCATAGTTAGTAGCCTGCGTATTTGTCGAGGAATTCGTAGTCTTCTTCTTCATAGTCAAAAGAGTAAGCAACTTTTGCAAGTTGGTCTATATACGCCAGTGAGTCTATCAAGTCATCGTGGACTAAAGGGTTAGGGAATTGAAATAGCTCATCAAGGAACTCTGTGTTCCACTTGCCCTTGTTTAATGTGATGTTACCATGCTCAAAGCGGCCTTGTAATGCCCAAACTACACGGTCAATCTTCTTCTTGTTGCCGTGGGTTAGCTCTTCTACACGAAAGAATCGTTGGTTTTTCTTCATCTGATCGTTGAGGTAGGGGGCTACAGCGTTCTTTAAGGCTCCTTTTTCGATACCGACTGCGAGTGGTTGGTAGTCTCTGACTGCTTCAAAGATGCGTCTTGCGGTCTCTTCGACACCCCAACGGCCATGTATGATATTAGCAACCCACCACCCGTCCACACCTGCTTTAACCACAGCAATAGCTGTTTGGTCAAGTCTTTTGGTTTTGGTAGTGACTTTCTGTACGTCTGCAAATCCTGCCAAATCGACAGCAATGTAATAGTCACCATCTGTGGGTTCTTCCTCGCTAAATCTAACATCTTCTTCTTTAAAAAGTTCACTGCCGTGTGCCTCAAAGGATGCCATAAACTCCTGACGGAAACTAAAGGCTGACATTGATTTCTCAGCAGCCCTAATCTCATCAGGGTCTAACAGCGGGTTATCAAAGCTAGTGAAGTGATAGCCTGCCCAATCACCATCTTCAGAAACACTAGCATACGTATATAACTCATAGAAGTGATTACGTCCCATTGGCGTACCAATGAACATAGACTCACCCTTCTGATCCGCAAGAGCAGGACGTAGGATTTGCTCCCACACCTCTGGCTTCATGTCGGCATACTCATCCATCACCAAGTACTTTAGACTGACACCACGCATAGTCTCAGGTCTATCTGCACCCTTTAGGGTTAACAGCGCACCATTGATGAACTTGATCTGTAGGTTGTTGACATGGCTACTGGCTATAACACCATGACCTAGCTCAAGCAACATCTGCCACATAATGTCCCTAGCCTGACCCTGTGTAGGGGCAACGTAGAACACTTGGCCCTTCTTGCTTGACAAACAGTTTAATATCAAAGACCACGCGGCTAGCCTGCTTTTGCCTGTACGTCTGCCTGCGGCTATGACCTTAAAGCGTGTTGTATCTTCGTAGACTTTTTGCTGCCAAGGGAGTAACTCAACCTTTAAATCAGCCAAGCTAGTAGCACCACATTACAGGAGACTCATTACCGTCAAGGTTGCGGATGTCAACATGCACAAAACCGTCAGCAACTCCAATTCCCGTAAAGCCCATTTTAATGGCCTCTTCAACAATTGTGTACCGCTGTGTTCCGTTACTAACTTTAATGTCCGCTGCAATTCCTTGGGCATGAGTTCCTGCTTTCTCCTTCTTTCGTTCGATGGGGTGGTCTTCTGAGCGATAACCACTGGTGATGACAAAAGGGAACCCACATCTTGCTCTTAACAAATCTATCTTCAACAGTAGATCATCACTGATCTCATTGTCACCTGTGTACTGACAGGCAAACTCTTCTCTAGTGAAGTAATCTAAGTCTCTGTTGATGTTATGCATCTGTGTATTCCCCTTCAATGGGTTCTTCATTGCCTGAGATGATGGTAGTTTCACCGCCAACACCAGTGATGGAGATATTGATAGCACTCTTACCGCCAGACTCTCTGTCTTTCTCAAAGTAGCTGACGGGTAACAATCTATCCATACAAAGCTTCCAAGCCGCTGCTTGGTTCTTATGATCATCATCTAAGGCTGCATTGAGGATGCTGTCTAACACCTTCCTACTCTTAGGAGATGCTAACATTCTAGCCTTGTAGTCGTTAATGATGGAAGCGTCACCTTTAGGTCTACCAACGCTTTTGCGCTTTCCTTTAGTAACACTAGCTACAGCAGACTTCTTGGGTCTACCTTTCTTTACTGGAACACTCACAGAATTACCTCTTCAGAGATTCTTAGCTATATAGTCTGTACCGCTTCGTTTCCACCTTTTCAACTGTTTCAGCCCTTTTCCACCATTTCAGCCTGAAACAACAAACATCAAGTGATAACTGGTAGTACTTACTGAAAAGGGTTGAAGCGTTGGAAAAGATCTGAAAAGCGTGTTGTTTAAACTATATAGTCTATACTAGCACATTTCTAAGCAAAAGTCAAGTAAAATCTATAACTATTTGTTAATTAGTTTTCATAGGGGTTGTTATGTCTATACCTGCCCTGTTCAGACTATACAGACTCGTCCTTTCTTTAGCGGATCTCAGCAGTCCTTCAGTCTCCGCAGTCGCTCCACCATTCTCCTTAGTTATCAATGGCATAGCTCTATAGTCTATCGCTATTAGCTCGGTTGTTGTTATAGTCTATATTGACCCTTTTTTGTATCTAAGCGGGTACAGTAACAATCTCCACAATTCCAGCCCCTCCCCCGTCCCCTAAATAGTTATCCACAGGCTATACACAGCTTATGCACAGACCTGGAGTTATCCACAGCTTATCCACAGAGTTATACATGACCAATAGAGTCTAGGCAGTCACACTATAGTCTGTACAGTTGGAAGTGAGTGTGCTTGTGGGTACTATAGCGACCACCTATCACAGACTATACAGATAGTCCAACACTATGCCATCACTGTTAGTTATACTGACTATTCATTAAAGCTATTGACCTGCCTAGGCTTATATGTTACTCGCGTGTGCGCGCATGATTAAAGGTAGCATGGTCTTTATACCCTTATACGTTATGGTTATATGCTTATGCTAATAAGTTCTTTGCATCCTTTCTTGACTTCGCTATAATAGAACCATACAAACAAACAAGGGAATAAAACGATGGACAAATTAGTAGCAGCATTTACCGCAAACCCAAACGCTAAGACAGCAGCGCGTCTATTAAAGCATCTATATAAGCACCCAATGTGCGAATGCTTCCTTGATTCGGATATTAAAGCAGCAGCTAAAAAGGCGGCACTATAATGACCACTCTAGCTATCATCCTAAATGTATTTTTAATACTGGTTGCAACCGCAGCTTTTGCGGCATGTTTTCTTAATGGCGTTGGTTGGTTATGCGCTGCAATGGGTTTGCTGTTAGTTGGTCTTGGTTATACACTGACTAATCTAATTGATCAATAAGGGGCGATAGCTATGAATAACTACACCGATACCACTGCCAAACTGACAAGCAAAGGCTTACGCATATGGTTGGAAGGCGCTAAATTGTCAGCGCATGGTTTCGACAGCCTAGTTCCGTACAGTGTTGTCTATGATGTTGAACACCGCTATATATTAATAGCTGTTGATGCTAGTGCCAGTAAAAAGGTCTGCAAGTCGCGCCCCATCATAGATTTGGTAAATAAGAAAATAGCGACTGTATTTAATGCGGGCGAACGATTAAGGGCTGATTTTGCCCATAACTCAATAACCATAACAGGTGAACATAATGAATAAGGCATACAAGCTAAAGCGACAAAAAGCAAAGCGCGACGAATTAATCACTACTATACTTTGCACTACAGCGTTGGCTATTATAGTTATGGCTAGTTGGGTAGTTATTCACGAATCATTTATATATAGATATGGAGCATAAGAGCATGAAATTATTATCAACTAGTGCAAGTAATACTAAAATAGCAAAGACGCAGAAAAAAGAGCAAATACAGACGCGGGTAGCATCATTGTCGCTGTATCCTGATCACATCACATGCGCGGGTAGTAAGGCCGCAAAATGTATGGAAGCCTGCCTAAAATCAGCGGGCATGGGTGTATTTAGCAATGTTAAAGCAGGGCGAAAGGCAAAAACAGACTGGTTTCACGCTGATCAGGATGCTTTTTTAGCGCAGCTATGCAAAGAGTTATACAATTTCGACAAGCTTTGCAAGCGCAGCGGCTCTATAGGTCAAGTTCGCCTAAATACCATTAGTGACATTGCATGGGAAAAGCTAGGTGTTCCACAATTGTTTCCTGATTTGAATTTCTATGATTATTCCAAGCGAGTTGAAAGGATCGGCAATACTCCGACCAACTATAAATTGATGTTTTCGTATAGCGGCGCGCCCACGTATCGAAAGCAGGTCGAGAAGCTACCTAATGGCTACCCTATGGCGGTAGTGTTTCGGCATACCTTGCCAACGCATTTTATGGGGCGCGTAGTGATCGACGGGGATAAGAGCGATCTGGACAATTTACGTAGCGGGCATGTAGTTGTAGGGTTGCTCGCTAAAGGCAAGGCAAAAAAGGATACTACAGGTTTCGTAGTAGATTCTAACATCATAGCTATAGGAGGCTAAACAATGAAATATTTCAGCCAAGATAAATATAGAGACAATAAACTACCAGTGCCAACCATAGTCGAAGTAAGGCGCAAAAACGTGGGCCAGTTTGACGCGGTATTTATAGAGTCGAATGGCGAAACAACGCACAACGTAATAAGCACCTTAACGCTTGGCGATATAGCAAGTGACCCATTATATGAAATTAAACGACTAGATGGTTGGGGGTAATAGACAATGACAATATCAGATAAAACAGTACTTAAATTTATCGAATCGCACAAACCTGATAGAATTGACTTGCAATACATAATAGATGATTGGGGAAGTGTTGCCCATTATGTAGATATCAAATCAGCCCCCACTGGAAATCCTGGTGAATATTATATCGAAGTTAACCAATGGAATTCTGTGACGGGCAACCCTATAATCATAGAATGGAGCGAATAGCATGAACAATTACTTCAAGGCAATCGAGAATCTCAGCCTAACAGCGAAAGCTGTAGTCAGGGCCAATGACAAGCGCGAGCAAGAGCGACAAGAGCTAGAGCGATTTAAACATTGGGCGCGACTGCGCCAAGACTATCCTGCAATTGAGAGAGGGCTACAAAATGAAAAATAGAATATATCTACAGCCGCCAGAGTTTATAGAGGCTTATTGCGATATAGCTGATACGTTGATGGCGAACTACCACAATATCCTAGATTATGAAGGCTGCGAAAATGCATCACCGCGTGATACTGAAATAATGTTAGATTGTATTGATGTCGCTGAGACAATACTTTATAACTTAAACATTGTGAGGGCTATCGAATGAAGGTATTAGTTGCGTGTGAATATTCGGGAAGGGTTAGGGAGGCATTTCGGGCGTTGGGGCATGATGCGTACAGCTGCGATTTGTTACCCGCAGACGATAAATCCTGGTGGCATCATGAGGGATGCTGTATGCCTGTAATAGCAGACACTGATATTGACTGGGATTTAATCATTATGCACCCGCCTTGCACCGCCCTAGCCGTTTCAGGCAATGCATGGTATGGCGCTAATATGCCAAAGAATGCGGAAAGGCATAGGTCTATTGCTTGGACTATGGCGCTGTTTGACCATGCCAAAAATCACGCACCTATGGTGGCGATGGAGAATCCTGTCGGGGTACTACCAATAAAACCGACTCAATACGTACAGCCTTGGATGTTTGGGCATCCTGAGAGCAAAAAGACTGGACTATGGTTGCATAATTTGCCTAAACTGGTGGAAACTGATAATGTACATGCTGAATTCCTGGGGTTGCCAAAAAACAAACAGCAGCGACTGCATTATCTGCCGCCAAGTGCTGACAGGTGGAAAATACGTAGCACTACATTCCAAGGCATAGCAGACGCTATGGCGGAACAATGGTCTACCCAGTAGGGTAGTATAGGTAATGCCCTTAAAAGGGCTTAAACAGCCTCTCAGGAGGCTTAAACAAGAGGTTATTATGGTAATTACTAAGACTAGTATGATTTCAGGACGCATACACTCTATGGATATTGATGTCACAGAGGAGCAATTGACTCGATGGCGTGAAGGCGCATTGATTCAAGATGCACTAGGGCATTTGCACATTGCAGAGCGTGAGTTTATTAAAACAGGCATAACAGCCGCAGAATGGGAGAATATGGATGAAAAATAACGAGTATCACGGCGATGAGAACTTATTGACAGACGAGGAGCGCAGAAATGTGTTTTTAGACGATTTTGACAGGCTAGCAGATAGGGTATACTGGTTGGCAAAGACTTCCTGGTTGCCTGATGGCGATGACCAAGACGCTTTAGAGACTTTAGCATTCTTTGTAGATATTGCTGTTAGAGCGAAAAAGAAGACTCTATAGAGACTTTAGCGAGTCACATAGCACTGCTAGTAGTAATTACTGAAAAGGGCTGAAACGGCTTTATAGAGCCATTTTAGCCTTAAATAAAACACTGTCAAGAAAGGATGGAAATATGTTAGAAAGAATTCAATCTCGTTATTTCGTTAACGAGACTAAAGACGCTCGTTTAGCTCCATTTGGGCATGGTTACACGTTGATAGACGCTGCTAATTTGTTGGGTATGAGCAAAAGTTGCTTACATAAGCGTCTGATGGGTGGTAGAATCATCACCGATGCCATGATTTCACCGCCTAAAGCGCGTAATGTCTGGCCGTTAATGGAGAGCGACAGCGATAGGCTGAGTGCTAAATGGTTAAAGAGGAGTATTGTTAATGTTTAAAGAGTATATGACCAGTGGGGAGTTAAATCCAGAGGTGCAAGCAACAATGAAGGCCGCTAGCGACATCGCTAATGGTGTTTTGAGCTTGCGGGAGGCATCTAAACTCTATAACATAGCGCAAGACCAGATAGTTAAATTCATTGCAGAATCGTCAGAATATGACATGCACGTTGAGAGGAGAGACAAAAATGGAAAATAAAAAGGAGTATTTCTACATGCTGTTGAGGGATGTTAGCATCAATGCACTGGCATTAGAGAAAGAAGAGGCTTTTATGCCCAGTTGTGACGAAATAGAGGCTTTAGAGGCGTTACACGATGATATTGGCTTCCATTTCAACAGTTTTTTTGTTGACGATGACTATTCTGCAATTGAGGTGACAAAGTGAAACTATTCAACAGAAATTTAGACATATCTTTGATTAATGGTTGCGGAATTTTCCTTGAAATATCAGACTCACGCTGTGTGTGGGTGTATAATTCAGATTCTGAAGAGACTACCGCCATGCCCTTTGAGGGAGTGTTACTATACCTGCCCTTCATTGTCATATCTTGGGGCAATGTCTATGAGGAGGTGGAATTGTGAGCAATTTAATACATCAACCTTGCGGTGACTGTGGCAGTAGCGATGCGCTACAGATAAACATTGCAGAAAACGGGGCTGTAAAGTCTACTTTCTGCCACAGTTGTGGTCAATACACTGCCGCCAGTGATGGTTACAGCCCTGTTGAGATTCCAGAGCCGTCAGAACCTAAACCGAAGCCAGACTTTAGTTCAGTGGAGAGAATGCTGACAACAGCTAACTATCAGGCTATTGTGTCGAGAGGGCTAAACACCGCCACAGCTAAGACCTACGGCATTTTAGAGAAGCCAGACAAGACATACTTCAGCTATCACGATCCAGAAGATGCCAACGTGCCTATAGCGGCTAAGATTAGACTACCAGACAAGAATTTCTACAATGTAGGTAACTGGTCTGGGGCAGGTCTGTTCGGACAGCAACTCTTCAACGGTGGCGGTAAGTATATAACGCTCTGTGAGGGTGAATTTGACGCTGCTGCGGCTTATCAGATGCAAGGCAGTAAGTATGCTTGCGTAAGCGTCAGGAATGGTGCAGGTGGTGCGTTGAAGGACTGTAAAGCGGCTTATGAGTACCTCGATAGCTTTGAGGCCATCATTATATGCTTTGACGCGGACGAACCAGGAAATAAGGCATCTAAAGAGGTGGCAGAACTGTTCAGCGGTAAAGCTGCTATAGTCAAGCACACTGGCGGTCATAAAGACGCTTGCGACTACCTTGTCGCTAACGACATCAAAGGCTTTACAGCGGCATTCTGGGCGGCAGAGAAGTTTGTGCCTGACGGTATCATAAACGGTGCTAGTCTCTGGGATGAGGTGAACAGACCTGTAGAAAAGTCTGCTGTCATGTATCCGTGGGAGAACCTAAACAAGCTAACCTATGGCATTCGAGAGTCTGAGCTGGTGACAATTACAGCGGGTTCAGGACTAGGCAAGTCTCAGTTTGTCAGGGAGATCGTCTACCACATCTTGAAGAACTCTGAAAAGAAGATAGGGTTGCTGTTCCTAGAAGAAAATGCACGTAAGACAGCACTGTCGTTGATGTCTCTAGCGGCTAACAAGCCGCTGCACCTACCTGACGTAGAAAGCACTGAAGAGGAACGGTGGGAAGCTTTTGAAGACACGATGGGAACTCAGCGGTTGTTTCTGTTTGATCACTTCGGAAGCACCAGTATAGACAACATTGTGGCACGTTGCCGCTACATGGCTAAAGCGTTGGGCTGTGACTCGCTTTTTCTGGATCACGTTAGCATTGTTGTGTCTGCTCAGAGCAACGGTGACGAGAGAAAAGCCTTAGACGAGATATGCACCAAGCTTAGAATGTTAGTGCAGGAGACTGGCATCACGCTGTTTATGGTTAGCCACCTGAAGCGACCAGACGGCAAAGGTCACGAAGAGGGCGCAGCTAGTTCTCTGTCGCAGCTTAGAGGCTCTGCCAGTATTGCTCAGTTGTCAGACATGGTGATAGGGCTAGAGCGCAACGGTCAGGCTGCTGATCCTGTGGAGCGTAACACCACCAACGTCAGGGTGCTAAAGAATCGCTTTTGTGGCACTACTGGGCCTGCGGGCGGTTTGCTATTCAATGCCAAGACGGGTAGAATGGTAGAAATCAAAGAAGAGGCACTGTAA